>Ga0209534_10002316_pt1 | contig 19028 bp, 20 predicted proteins | sample COG_07_FD_184751 | JGI IMG/M metagenome (GOLD analysis project Ga0209534, IMG submission 184751) | Pelagic Microbial community sample from North Sea - COGITO 998_met_07 (SPAdes) (version 2) | ecosystem: Environmental > Aquatic > Marine > Neritic zone/Coastal water | place: Helgoland, sampling...
ATACCATGAGAGCATCAACAACCTCACGCCCGCAGATGTTTACTTTGGGCGTGGGCAATCGATTTTAAAACAACGAGAAAGGATCAAAAGGAAAACCATGGAGACCCGGCGCTTGCAATACCGCAAATACGCCGCTTAGTATTGTCAACCAGATGAGCCAGATCCTTTCTTAGATTAGGCCGCTACGTGTTCCAATTTATATGACGACGGACAATTAATTAATAGACAAATTATTTATATTTACCAGGTAGTTATAGGAAAATAATGGCGGAGGAATGCGATCTATAACTCACTCGTCTCCTCGTTCTGCAGAATAAACGGTCTCATTCTCTCTGATTTGAGTGCTTTCGCATTAATACCTTGCTAGCCGAGGCTTGTAGAGCCTTCATCCAATCGAAAATTTCAAGGATCGAAAGGATGAATGATGTCGAAAACATTTCTAAACCAAGTGCAATTATCCCGCCGTTGGCACCTAAGTCCCAGAACCTTAGAACGCTGGCGCTGGGAAGGCATAGGGCCACATTACCTAAAAATTGGCGGTCGAGTTGTTTATGGGCTTACTGACGTCGAAGAATATGAGCAGGCTTGCGTTAGAAAGACTGTGCCATATGAAGCAAATGGGCGTCACTGCCAGACCTGTTATGCAAACCCTTTTGCGATGGGCAACCCAGCTTAGTTTCTCAACTCCACTGATCTGTCGGATGTCATAACTCGTGCGCCGAGATAATGTTCTGGATTTCTAATTTGTTGCTCTGGAAAGTGATATGTGCCGAAGCTTGATAGCGAGTTAGATTGAAGTCCAATTTTGACTCCTTCGGAAGAACAGATATCTGCTTCTCTGTCGGAAACTCACTAAGCCACTTTCTTGTTTTATAAGCTGTTTCTTCGGTTTCGTTTTCGTTGAGCCAGTCATCTGCCGCGGCCAGGCAGACAACCCTCTCACCAACAGTTAAAATTTTTGCAGCCTCCTTTTCTTTTCCCCCGACCGAGTACCAATTGTCGCGGTATTTAAAGACCCCAGCCCAAGCGTTGAACCCCGTGGATAAGAATGCTGAATGATCATCGAATAACTCCACCCACTCAAAGCTTGAACGGTTCAAAAGATTGATCTCCATCATCTCAACACTCGTCAGAAGCTCCTTTTCGGCCTTTTGACGTTCTGATCTTAATTCTTCGCCGCAGATCGGGCATTCGTAAGAGGCAAGGGGAATTTTAGAACCACATGATGGGCAATCCATCATCAACGGATCGGCTGTGGTCAGGATACCGTCTAAATCAATATCTTGTTCCAACGTTCCGTGAATGAGCGAGGAAGTCCCGAAATCAAGAATTATGCAGTTGTGCTTAACGAGATTAGGATGCTCCTGTGAATTTATAGTTCGAAGTCCCCGCCCAACCATCTGGATCATGGTAGATTTAGCGGAACTTGGGCGCAGCAGAACGACACAGCTTGTTGGAGGATGATCCCAACCCTCTGTTAGGACCTGAACATTCACGATTACGGACGCGTCACCTTCTGAATAAGCGGTCAGGTTTCTATTTCGCTTGTCGGGTGACATTTGGCCAGAAACCATAACAGCCTTAACGCCATTTGAATTGAATGTGGCGGTTACAGATTCTGCATGTGCAATGGTCGAACAGAAGACGACCGTCTTGCGGTTTTCTGCCTTTCCTTTCCACTGTTCGACTACAGCCTCATTGATAGGCTCTTGATTCATAATTCGGTCAACGGCGGTCATGTCGAAATCAGCACCGGACACTTTAACCTCGGAGAGTTGTCCTCTGACGCCGACATCTATGACAAAGGTACGTGGCATGACCAAATGCCCTGAGCTAATTAACTCTGCTAAAGAGATTTGATCAGCGACATTTGAGAAGACATCCCGCAACCCCTTGCCGTCACTTCGGTTTGGCGTCGCAGTAAGCCCCAAAATTCTACAGTGTGGGTTGAGCTCTAATGCTCGATCAATGATCCGACGGTACGTCTCTGCTGCTGCATGATGAGCCTCATCAATCACAAGCAAATCCAAATTAGGTATATTTTCAAGATTTGCCGGCATTGATAGGGTCTGAACCATGGCAAAAGTCACATTGCCTTCCCAAGACTTAGTTTTTGAGTCCACCACGGATGTGGCTATGTTGGGATTTATCCGAAGAAACTTGTCACGATTTTGTTCGGTGAGCTCATCTCGGTGGGCAATGACCAATACCTTATTCAACCCCTCATTTTTTAAGAGGTTCCCAACAATATGTGAAAAAAGAATCGTTTTTCCGGCACCTGTTGGAGCAACACCCAAGGTATTTCCGAAATTTCCCAGAGAACTGATGCTTCGATCTACGAATGTTTTTTGGCGAGGGCGAAGTAGCATATTTTTTCCTAACGCATCCACATAGGCTGAACATTTATTGGTGCTTGAACATCTTCATTTGCGTCGATTCTATCGGCATCTTTAGTATCAGCATTTTTATTGTTGGTATCTGTAGATGCGACATCGCCTTCTTTTACGATTACGGTGTCCAGTTCATTTTTCCACCTACCATCTTCACCTTTTAATGCTTTAACCCTGGCGCTGAAAATAGCGCCATCTAGGTCCTTCAAACTATTCAAACGACGCATATTGACGGCTGCTAATGAGCGATCTAAGTCGTCGATGTCTCGAGATGAATTGAGGACGCTACGAATTAATTCGCGTCCCTTATTGCCCCACCAAGGGCCCTTTGGGCTGTGAAGTCCAATCAGCGAAAAGAATTTTTTTTCCGCGTGAGGGGGAGAAAGGACAGAGAACTCACAATTCAAATATATCGCGCCCGCCTTCCCCTCGGATGCCACTCCATCTGTCCATCCGAGCTTGTAATCATTGTAGCCGCCTGGCCTGATTTTCAGTTTAACCAGCACCTCGCTGCCATCGGGAATAACATTATCTTTTTGGCACTTTGGGCAGGCCGCTTTTCTTTTCCCCATGGAATAAAATTTTGTTCTGCATTTAGGGCAAACAATTTTTTCTCCTAAATTTTTGGCCATTTCTTCCTCCTGCTGGACCCTGGATCCACTTCATATTGCCTCACGTTATTTCCCCGTGGTATCGCTACGGAGGAGCGGCATTGTCGCCCTCTCAATGATCTTCGGATCCGCTTTTCGAATAGTTTTAAGTAGCTCGATCATGCTCTCAACATCGAACCTGTTATGCTTGATCGCCTTCGTAGCTTTTGCTTTTTGAACTGCAGTGAGACTAAGGTAATTGTGTTTTTTCTTTTCAAGAGCGCTTATCACCGTATTGAAACGCGATGTAGTTTTGCCGATTGCATAGTCAGTTGGCGCATCAAAGCCGATCAACCGACAGATAGATGCAAGGGACTTGGGATGTCGCTTTTTGGAGAAGTCGTTGGCCGATTTAACCAATGGCGGAAGCGCGTCAAATTCTTTTTGTTTATACCTTTTTATCCATACCCGCGCCGCCTTTGCTAAATTTAAATACTGCACGCTATTAAGCAGAGATCGCTCGTCAGGCAAAAGCGACATCAACGTATTTTGTTCTGCAGTACTATAGGCGACAACCGTGCCTTGTTGGGCCCGAACGCCCTCTAAAAAATCTCTGGCAAAATCTTCTGGACGGGTGAGCGGGATTTGCAACTCTTTGGCGAGCCCTCTTAGCCCGGGTGTCAAAATCACTTGTCGAAAATCCCCCGCAATTTCGTATCCAGCAAGATAGAAATCGCCCTTCTTATTCGTTTCAAAGTCCAAAAACTGGTACGCGACGTGATCCGAAGAAGTAGTTGCCACTTGTCAGCCCCCATCTTCGTTACTAGCCATCAAGGCTTCAATTCGCCCAACCCCCTTGATGGAAAGTTGAACTACGTTACCGCTAGATTTTTCCTGATCGCTCTCGCGCAGCTTCTCAATTGTTTTTGAGTAGAGCGCCTTTGCTCGAGAGAGTGGATCAAGATGGATACCGACGATATTTTCGACCTCTTCGGACACGATTGGATTTGGGGCATCTTCCAGGTCGTACCCCAATTCATGGAGCATCTGCAGCGCCTCTGTCTCACCTGCTTCTGCAGCTTTCCGAAGTAAGGCAACACCTTTCGCCACATTCTCAGCGACACCGAAACCCTTGAAATAACACTCTCCGAGTAAGTATTCGGCGTATGAGACTTCGGCGTCAGCGGCCAACTCAAGCCACTTAATAGCCTCAACGTCATTTTCCTCAACGCCTTCCCCTATGTAAAACGCTCGACCAATTGCCATTTTCCCGCGGGCATTGTCTGCATCAGCGGCTTGAATATAAAATTCAAATGCATTTTCGTAGCTGCGCTTGCAGCCCGTTCCATCGCGGGCGCATTCGCCGAGATAAAAGAGGGCATTCGGATTTATCTCTTTGGCTAATTCAAAACATTCATATGCCTCGAAGTAATCTCGCTCGACCCCATTCCCCCAGTAGTAGCAGAGACCGAGAAAGTAATTGGATGCTTCCATTCCTCCTTTGACGGCTTTTGTGAAATACGAAAACGCCTTCGCTTTGTTTCCATCGCACCCACGACCCACATAATGCATCAGGCCAAGGTAGTGGTCTGCTTGACTGCTGCCGAGTTCGGACGCGCTCTTAAAGTATGCAAAAGCCTGCTCATCGTCTTCTTCCACGCCATCGCCGAAGTAGTGACACTCACCGATCTTGTAGATTGAAAACTCGTCATCAAGTTCGGCTGCCTTGTGCCACCAACTCAGGGCTTTTAGTTGATCCTCGTCCGTTCCAATTCCATCAAAATGGAACCTCCCTAAAACCCGCATACCGGGTACATAACCCGTTTCTGCCAGCACTTCCATTAACTCAAAGGCTTTATCTGGATCGCGATCAACACCCTCTCCATTCGCATAACACAGTGAAAGGTGAAATGTTCCGTCCTCAAAGCCTTCGGAAGATGCCTGGGAAAATAGATCAAAAGCCTTTTCGAAATCTTGTTCCGCAGCAATCCCGCAGTTGTACCAATCGCCCAGCATATCTTTTGCACGAGCAGAACCGCGTTCAATTGCAGTTTCCAGAATTTCGATGGCTTTCGGCTCATCCTCTTCAAGCCCGCAGAGCCCATAGCAATGCCATCGGGCAATTTCACACTCCGCCTCTGAGTAGCCTTGCTCTGCTGCCTCGCTCATCCAGTAGAGTGCTTTTTCCTCGTCTTCCTCCATGCCTAAAAGCCCATAATGTAGAGCATCCGCCAGGCAGTACTGTGCTTCGGGTTCCCCGACATTTGATTGAGCTTCGAGGTAGCAGAAATACCCAACGTTCTTAATTTCAATAACTTGATCAGCTTCGTCACCTAAATGCTCGATCAGCATGTCTAGGGTTTTACAAAGCCGATTCAGGCGCGACACAAAAATGTAATTGTAATGTCCACCCTCATACAAAATCTTCCGTTCAAAAGGCGGAAGTAGGTTCTCTTCTTTTGACCGCTTCGACCATGAAAGCAGCTGGTTTCTTTGGCTTTTGGAAAAAGGGGATCGAACCTTGTCTGAGTTTATTTCGGCCATTGCTCTGATCCCTATCTGAGCTCTGCAGACTGAGATTGATCATCTTCGCGGACCAAGGGTGCTACCGAGCAGGCGCTTGTACAACTTTCAGACCGTCCTTCCCGGTTGATCCTGGTAATAGATCGATCGCAGATCGCACATTTGACATAGAAGTTCCGTTCTTCCATCTGACGTGCCGTAGCCTGTGTACTCTGCCGATCAAAAAAGTGGGGCTTCCATCTATCAGCTAGATCACCAGGGACGGTTTTCCAATGCAGGTCTTTAGAACCATCACCATTGGCTATGACAATATTTGAACGCTGGACTAAGTTGGATTTCGATGATGAGACGGGAGCCGCAGACTTGGGTTTTCCTGGATAGTCATCCTCTTCCCCGTCACTTGATTTGGCTTTCCCCGTGAGAGAGAGACCAAACTCCAAGTCATAAAACTCCGCAGTCGTTTGCTCACCTTGTCCGGTCGACTTCAGAGTTACTCTCGCTACATAGTCATGATCGATCTGTAAATGACACTCTATACGCTCAATCAATGGCTGGGCATTGGGATCAACGTTGACCTTGGTCACGCACAACGAAAGACGTGGATCACTGGGCGCGGCCCTACCAAGTTTTGCCGGTTTAGCAATCTCGACAACGGCAATGCCTTCGCGAGGATCCGTGCAGAACAGTCGAGTGTTTGTGACGTTCTGCGTCTGATTTTCTTGGGGCAACTCCCATCCGGCATCTACCAAAGGATAATATGTTCCGTGCCCAGATGTGTCGGCTACCAATATTTCGAGCGGCTTTGATAACGTTAACCGTAGGCCATCATGAGCAATCCATGCAGCACCCTCGGAAATAATCCGGTCGCCATTTTCAAGGCGTGGTACCCGACCCAAGAACCGTTCTGTAAGGCCATCGCGAATGGCGGGCATGTTCACCATCCCCCCAGTTGCGAGGCACAATTCTATGTCTTGGTATGTCAGTCTTGAACGCTCAAGGATTTCATCGATACGTGCTAAGCCACGAGCAACAATTTTACTGCTCAGCTGGTCTAACTCTGCACGCGTAATACTCCCAACTAGGTTTTGTGCTGCGCCATCTGTATGGAGATAGTTTCTGATGATTACATCTTCATCTTCGACACTCTTGTCAGAGAGGTGAATTTTAACGATTTCGCATTGATGAAGAAGTTTCGCAGCCATACCTGGCTGCTCAAGTGCGGTAATATCATCAATAGCATGGGTTCTTGCGTGCTTTTCGCGCAGGAAGTTCCGTAGACATTCATCAAAGCGATCTCCACCTACCTCGTTATCGCCACGGTTGGAGACTTGCATGATCGCACCACCCTGTATTCGACAGAGTGTGAGGTCGAGAGTGCCTCCGCCCCAGTCGAAGACCAGAACCGATCGACCTTCGAGACGCGCTAATTCTTTTGCGATGTTCTCTTTGGATCGAAGGTGAGCGTAGAGTGCCGCAACAGGTTCATGGACAAATTGTACGACGCCAATACCAGCTTTCCCCGCAGCCTCACGTAATGCACGTCGTTGCGGACCTTCAAAATCAACCGGAATAGTCATTACAGCGCGATTTAAATTGTGGCCTGGCGACACTCCCCTGGCTTCTCCAGCATCTTCTTTAATGTGGCGCAGAACTTCGGCAATGGCGTCTGTCGGTTCAATGGGACGCCCATCAACAAAAATTGGACCTTCTCTGCGAAGAGACATCTTGGGTGACCGGACAAATCCAGGAGGAGCACCTGTTTCTGTAAGATCCATGTTTTCGCGTGCCATTCGGCCAACAACCGCATCACCGCCCCGATACCAAATTACCGACGGATGAGGGCGTTGGGTCACTTGGTCAACCAATGACAGAGACCTGTCGCCAATAACTACGGATGCCAAACTATTTGTGGTACCGAAATCAATTCCGATATTCGTTTCTGTCATGAACTAGCCTCCTCAATAACTTTTAGAACGGCTTTAACCCGTTTTAAGGCGATGAATGGCTCCGGCGGCTCAATCTCAAGCGCGTCAATGGCGTCTGAGAGAAGCGGTGCAACGCGCTCGCCTAGAAGAACACGCTGTCCAGCTTTCGTTTCTGATAGGTCGTGCCCCCAGTGATGTCGTTCATTCTCGAGCTGAGTTTGAACTTTCTGGAGCTCGGCTTCTCTCTCGGCCAATTGAGCTTGCAGAGCGGTAAGCTCAGCTTCTAATGACCCTATTTTCTTTTCTGTATCGGTAAGGCGAAGACGTAGATTATTTGAAATCCGTTTCTCTTCTGCCAATTCTGATTTCGCTTTTGCGACGATGTCGTTCCCGAGCCGAACATTAGCAACCGACAGGCGGAATTCCTTTATACTTCCTTTTGCGATCGCTCGTTTAACCGCCGACTTGGCCTTTTTCGCATCTTCAAAGAATGTGGCCGATATAACCTCAGCTATTGTCCAGGGGTCTATTGAGCGTTTTTCAACCAGCCAACATATTCCGATCCGCAACCAATTTTCAGCCGACTTGCTCTCAGATTTATCTTTCGAGGTAAGGCCGTGTGTGAGTGATTTTCTCAGGTTTTGCAGCACCTGAACCGGATTGTTCTCCAAAGGATCAAAATCATTTCCGACGGCGATCTTCAATTGAGTTTGGGCAGCGGGCCAAATCCAGCGATCAATCGCCTCTGGTAAGTTGGCTTGCGACATTAATGCCCAAAGCCGCTCTCCTCGTAGATCCTCAGACAATGCCAATTGAGCCCGTTCTTCATCATCTCTTTTAAATCGCTTAACTTTTTCCGATTTCACGGCCTTGATAAAAGCAGATGGACTGATTGTTGGATCGGAAAAGTAAAATGAGATTTCAGGGTGTACTTTTGTTTCCTCAGTCTGATCTTTTTCAACTTTTTGATCAATCTGAGGAGAATCCAGATTATCCCCTGGCGTCTCTGAGGGCCCAGCCCGCTTGTTTTCGTTGTCTTCGCTCACTTGCTTACGCTTTCTAAGAATGGTTCGGCCCAATTGCTAAATGGATACGTCGCAGCTATTTGTCGGAGCGGCTCTATCGCACTTTCCTTCGCTCCAAGTCTCCAAGCTGAAGCAGCCCAAATCGCAAGCGCCTTTTGCCGGTCAGTAGCATCCAAAACATCCGTTGACGTCGCACTTCGACATTCTTCATCCAATATCGGGCTCCATCGATCTTGGCGAACCATGCGTTCAGTCAGGGCAAGAATTTGTCCGATCCCATGATCAACAGGACAAATCGGAGTTCTCGCTTCGGGCATGTCACCGAGAGCATGGATAGACTCCATTTCTGGATCGTGCAGGACGGAGTTCGCAAGATCAAGCTCCCAGTAGCCAGTTTGGACATTCCAAGCTGAGAAGTCGTTCATGGCAAACCGAATAAGATTTGAGATGAGATAAGCCATGGGACGATCAAAATCTGCTAACTTTTGCAGCGAAGAACCATAAGCCTCTCGGTATCTGGCAAAAGGCGTTGTTAAAGGTTCTGTGTCTGGTCGCTCTTTCAGGAGTACGCCAAGCGAGTACTCAGCAAGAGCTGTGGCATACTCGGCCGCTACTCCTTTGGTTCTTGGGTCGTCCAAAAAAAGCCCAATAGATGCACGCGACATGTCACCGTTCATAATGACTTCTTGAAAGGCACGCTCAACGCCTCTCAGTTCATCAACAGTCGCGGCTCTAAAAGAAAGGTTATATTCGGAAACAACTGGTGTGGTATTCTGTTCCACTTCGTTTGTTAGGAAAATGGCAACCTCGTCGTCTTTGTATGCGGCAAGATGGGATGATAAATGTTCCGGCAAAAAGCTCCCTAGCGGCGCTCCGTTTAAAACCAGAGAAAGCCGTGTGGTGTTCTCAACATAGATATCAGACACGGCTAGTTGCGTGCGAACCGTCGTTCTATGGGGGGGCTCTTTGCCTCTTATCAGCAAAATTGGCCGCTCGACCTTGTGTTTGGCTGAAACATGGGCCTGCAGGTCATTCTTGGATCCATAAGTACTAGAACAAAAAGGACATCGGAAAGTGGGGCCAGACGGAGGTCCAGGATCGCGAAAGCGCTCGGTGCTTTCGTAGAAAGCCTCGAGTGCATCTTCCAGAATATAACTGAGCGTTGGCAAAACACTCCCTCCCTATCAGATCGCGCCAGCTCTTCAATTTAGAAGGGGTTATTCTATGAGTTAATTTTAAAAATGCACCCATAAAATAGTTTGATCGACTATTTGGATGTATTTATTGTCTCCTAAGTATAGCGAGTCTCCCATCAGAAAAGGGGATTTTCAGCGCTACTAAAGCTTGTGAATGATCATAATTAGATCAAACGGCCGGATCGAGCGATTTCACAAATTGGTTCCATTCACTATCGGAGCCGGGTTCATATCGCTCTTTAACGAAAGCCTCCAGGAGGTAATCCTTGGCTGTTGAGGCGTCTTTTTGATTTTTTAGGGCTACTGGCACCTCCCAGTCCCAACGGCCCCAATTGTCATCCCAATTCAAAATCAGAAGGGCGTAACTATTTTCCTGCTCCGGGACTGGGCTTACAAAAACATGGGCCTCTAAGTCCCATGAGGTCCAATTTTCGACCTCGTCGCTGAATGACGCAATGGAAACAGCTCCTTTTGGCAAGCGGTCCTCTTCTACGTAACGGGCTTCGTCTTTATCAAAGAATTCCTCCTCAGTGTCGTCTTCTTCCTGCTCCTCTTCCACAGCCGAAAGAATTGCATCAAGGTATTGGCGCGGGTCGGCCAGGAACTCTGTAGGATTTGACATTGTATAGTTTCCTCGAATCGAATCATTGAACTAAGAACGAGTAAGTGGAGTTCGGTTAACTCCAACCTTCCGCGCATTCTCCATAGAAATCTTGGGCTTCATTTAAAGAGCTCCAAGGGCCCGCGCAGAATACCGTAACACCACCGTCTCCGTGCTCAGACCCTATGTAAAAATGAGGCTCGGGATCAGCTCGAACCTCCCAAATATAAATCATTCTATCTTCGGAGAATGTTGACGATATGACGTCGACGCTCTGATTTTTCCCTAGTGACACATCATTCGGAAATTCATTCTCGCTACGTTCCGCTGTTATGTAGGCTCTTAGCTCATCGAGGAGACTGTTTGCCAAGTCCTCTATCTGACGCACGGCTGACTAAGCTCCCCAGCTGGACAAAAAATCCTTGAATTCATTGAGAGCCGGAGCATCTATTTCTCTCGATGATTCCGCTTCCCCCTCGTCGTTCACCGACCAAAATCCCTCGCGTACATTTTTTGCATAATTGTGATCACCATCTAACAAGTCGCCAAATGTACCCAGCCATTCAAATTGTGAGAACGAAACCAAGGCGCTATTTAACTGAGAGACTGCGGTCTCATTATCGATCAGGTTTGCGCTCATTTGTTCGACAATGCTTGAGGTTTCACGTGCAACCTCGCCCCAGTCAAGATCACTACGCCCCGGAGGTGAGTAAGGCAAAACCTGCGCAATAAAATCTAGCATCTCAGCACGCCCAGAAAACCATATGAAAGAGCCAAAGCCGCCGCCGATAGCAGGTGGCGCATCACCATAAGCGTAAAACCCCCACCAGGAATTATCTTCGGGAACTGTCACCACTGTTTCCCATCGTGTGTTAGCCTTCTCGATTTTCTCTTCGGTACTGTCCTGGGTCATTAATTAATCCTTTCAATAATTTTGTGAGATAGCGGGGTGCCGCCGCGCTGGATGCATTGAATTCCAACGGCTGAGGGCCACCTGTTGCTTTAACTAGTCTTCGTCACCTGATGGTTCCGGGAAGGCTTCAATCACCCTCTCTGCGCACAGAGCATGGAAGTCTTCGTAAAACTCAGAGCTCGCTGAAAAGAAGCCAAGAGCGGAATCAAGGTCTTCTTCAAAGTTCATTTCCAGGACATCTACAAGTGACCAGGCAGTCAGAAAAAAATCCGTCATGTCCCCTAGTGTCATAGGTTTGTCAGATGTCATTTCGCTTGGTCCGGAAAGGGTATCTCCGTCATATTTGTCAACGACGCGATAGTGGATTTTGCCTTCGGCGAACCGAGCATATAGGCACGTAACGTCAAATGTTGTGGACTCTATTGTAATCCTTGCGATTTCCACCTCATTGTCTTCCCTGTCAGGAAGGTAATTCCCCCCCCATAAGCATTGGATGGATTGAACCGAGGGCTTTAATTTCGGATTGATCGACGCTTAATGTCTCCAACATCTCAGAAAGCTCGTCAAAACTTCCTTCTTTATAAAGAGAACCAAGCTTCTTTTTGACGGCGTCACCTTTCACCTGAGCAATCAGGTGCTCGGGAAGTGTCTGAGGCCCAAAATACGTGACTGGTCTATAGTTGATATCGAGTTCATCATTCATTTGGCTTACTCCAGATTACATAACAATCGCCGTTCCAAAACTGGTCACCAGAGCTTTTTCCATTCACTGCAAGTACCCCTTGGTCAACGCAACATTATAAGTTCAGGGATCAGATTGTCTCCGATCCAGACAATCGCATTTTGGCGAAACTCATTTCCCATGCATATAGCGAGTTCACGATTTACGCCGAGCGCGAGAAGGCTAGGTTCTCCGGGCCATCGTCCCGTTGGATCTCGGCCAATTCCTATATAAACTTTGGAGGGAATGGAACGCAGCCTCGCCTCAAGGAGGCTCTGAAATTTTTCATTTTCAGCCTGACTGGTCGGCTCACTAAGAGGGTTCCAAGCTGTAAGAAAAGCTGCGCAGTTGGTATTAGCCGTTTCAAACAGCTTCCCTATTTTTCGGTTCTTCTCACCAATATTTAGAGTAAGCGGAAACGGCTCCAGTACATCAAAATGTGTGGCGAGATACGCGGCGCGGAGTTCTTCAGACACAACGGTGGTGGTATTTTTATCCGTCACCCTGTTTTCCCTCCACGTATCGATAACAAAATAAAAGATTCTTGTTTCCGCTGATCAGTCTAAATGATAATCTTAAAAATGAGACTAAAAAATGGACTAATCAATATTTGGTACCCATTTTTGGGTTTGCTGGCAAGCCCATTTAGCAAGTGAGGTTGGAGTGATGTTTTTTAAGAAGCCGGATCCATCGCCAAAAGGGGTGCCGCTCTCGGAACTTGAGGAGGCGTTAGCCGCTACCACGCTAAAACCGAAAAGGAAGGGTGACACACTGTTCGTACATCACGAGCAAATGGTTACTGAGGTTGGCGTGATAGAACCCGCTAACCGGGAATCTGAGAATGGACCGATCAGTGCGGTGATAACCATTAAGACGCCATTGCCGTCTCAACTAAATCAACTGATTCAGAACCCCACCATGGTCAGCACGATCAACTCTATGGCAACCCTTGGGGCGATTACAGAAGATAACGGAAATTATTTTATTGGCTCCAGATTGACTGTCTATGAGCCTGAAAAGGCCTGGAATATACAGTTTCCGCTCATTCTGTTCTCCATAATTGCGGGCATTGACCCGCTTCTGGGGGCCGCCCGAAAAATCTTCTCAGGAGAGGTGTCGCAAGATGGTACCTCCGAATGGGGTGAGGAAGATCTGCAGTTAGTGGAAACCTATTTATCCCGACTTTCTGTCTGCAACGCAGGCGGCTTGGGCTTAACCGCCGAGTTTGGATTGAAATCAGGTGCGGTAAGCGCAGGCCTAGGTGACCATGATACCGCGTTATGGCAGATTATGGCTGATCAGCCGCATCCAGAGCTAGGCGGGGGGCTTTTTTGCCTTCTACAAATGCCACATCAGATCGAGGACGAAGGAAAACTCGACCGTGTTATTGCTGATCTTAATAGAATGGAGATGGCGCCACATGATTTGGTTCCTCATTTTGGAGCATGGTGTAGAGGTAAGTTAGGCAACAATCCGGCCTATGTTTCGTTTCTCCCAAATATATTGCACCGCGAGCACGGGATTGCTGTGAACGTTTCGATCTGGGCGATGCACCGAGCGCACTGGGCAGATGCCATGATGGTGACGCTTGGTGTTCGTTGAAACTTTTTAGAACCAACACCGGAGTGCCAAATGAAAAATCAAGTGCTGCATAGGGCAATCTGGATAGTCGGTAGCAATAAGAATCTGGTGGATTGATGCAAATTTCCAATGGGATGCTATTTTTTTCCCCATCCGATCTAATCACATTCATGGACTCTCCATTCGCCTCACACATGGAGAGATGGCGTCTTAACGACCCAAGCATTTCCGATCTCATGGATCCCGAAGATCAAATGCTCAAGACATTGCAGCAAAAAGGGTGCGATCACGAGGACGCCTTCCTTGAGGACCTGAAGGCCGAAAATAAATCCGTAGTCTTTATCGAACGGGCTTCCACAGAACTCATGCAGGCCCGCACGCGTGACGCGATGATGTCTGGCGCTGATGTGATCGCCCAAGCCTATCTGGAACTGGGTAATTTCGGAGGGCTGGCAGATTTCCTGATCAGGGTTCCCGGCAAATCGAACCTTGGTGATTTCCATTATGAGATCTGGGACACCAAACTTTCCAAAAAAATGAAGCCTTATTTTGCAGTTCAGCTCTGCATCTACGCGGAAATGCTAGAGCAAGAACAAGGCACCCAGCCTGAGAACGTTTCGATCGTTCTCGGCAGCAAGGATATCGTCCCACTAAGAGTGCAGGATTATTCTGCTTATTACGCATCCCTTAAGTCCGCATTTCTTCAATTTCAGGATGAATGGCCTGCTGACCAGGTGGCGGACCCAGCCGAAAGTGCGTCCTTTGGCAGGTGGTCCAAATACGCTGAAGAGATCCTAGCGAAGCGACGCCACCCATCCCTTGTTGCCAATATGACACGAACCCAAATCAAACGACTGGAAACAGCGGGCATCACAACGATTGATGAACTTGCGGGAACAACACTGGACGTCATCCCAAAGTTAAACAGAGATATATTCAAACGCCTTAATGCCCAGGCTGCGATCCAAATCGCTTCTGAGGGACAGGACAAGCCCGCATTCAAAATCCTTACCCATGACGCAAACCGCCCTCTAGGATTGGCTCTTCTTCCACCGGCATCCCCTAATGATGTTTTTTTCGATATTGAAGGATTTCCGCTGATTGATGGTGGTTTGGAATATTTGTGGGGTTCTACGTATTTCGAACCGGATGGAACTCGGGCATTTCGAGATTTCTGGGCGCATGATCATGAGCAGGAAAAACAAGCCTTCACAGACTTCATTGACTGGGTTTATGGCCGTTGGCGGAACGACCCTTCGATGCGCATTTACCACTACGCTTCATATGAGGTGTCTGCTCTTCGCCGCCTAATGGGGCGATACGGCACTCGTGAGCACGAAGTCGATACGCTATTGAGAAACGAAGTCTTTGTTGATCTATATAACGTCGTCAGACATGGGCTGCTGGTGGGAGAACCAAGCTATTCTATTAAGAACGTTGAGCACCTCTACCGAGAAAAGCGTGATACCAAGGTTGCGAGCGGCGGTGAATCCGTCGTCGTCTATGAAGAGTGGAGAGCCAGCCCCGACGGACCGAGTTGGCAGACTTCTGAGGTGCTCAAAGCCATCCGCGACTACAACATTGATGACTGCAACTCGACACAGGAGCTCACAGCGTGGCTGCGAGAGCAGCAGGCAGCAAATGGCATTTGTTACGTTGATCCTCTGTCTCACGAGGAGGCTCCAGACACAGAAGAAGAAACCGACACGACCAAACTGCGCGATCGACTGCTCAATCTCGCGGAAAATGAAGCATCCGAAGCCAAACAGACAGTTCTGAGGAACTTGGCTTGGCTTCTTGAGTTTCACCGGCGCGAAAGCAAGCCGACCTGGTGGCGTCTGTTTGATCGTCTCGGACTGACGGAGGTAGACCTGCATGACGATATGGATTGTCTCGTCGGTTTGCAGAGGACTTCTCGAAAGCCCTTCCTTCCAACACCAAGAGCCAGAAACCAGGTTTACGAATACGCTTTCGATCCAGACCAGCCATTCAAGGGACAGGCAAAAAGCTTCTATGTCCTGGGTGAAGACAATGTGAAGGTAACGGCGCACAGCTTTGATCTGGAAGCTGGTTCTATCGGCATACAGTCGAAATCCGAACCTGCTGTACGTTTGTCACTAATTCCAAATGAATATGTGAACCCCTCCCCAATCCCTGATGCGATCTTCGACGCAGTCCAAACCATGCTTGAAACTGATTTTTCAGCGTCGGCAATTGTCGATTTTCTGTTTCGCAGAAAACCTAGATTTGCTGGAGGATCAAAGGCACCGATCATTTCTTCGGAGCTGTCTGGAGAGGATTTTACTCATGCTGTCGTATCGGCTGTGGGTGAATTGGATGAGAGCTATCTCTGCATACAAGGGCCACCTGGAGCCGGTAAAACTTTCACAGCCAGGCACGTGATCAGTGATCTTCTCGCCAAGGGAAAGCGCGTTGGTATTTCCTCAAACAGCCACAAGGCTATCATCAATCTGATGGACGGTGTCGCCGACCGGCTGCAATCTGAAGGTATATCCGGACGACTAATTAAGGTCGGTGGGGATTCCGAAGATCCAATTTTCAACAAAGTTAATGTCGAGTTCCGCCAAAATGCGAATGCCTGTTCGGCTGACCTGAACGGACTCGGCCTATGCATAGGCGGAACAGCCTGGTTGTTTTGCAATACACTCCTCACAGAAGATCAGGGGATAGATAAGCTGGACTACCTGTTCATCGATGAGGCAGGGCAGGTTTCAGTTGCCAATCTTGTCGGGATGAGCCGGTCCACAAAAAATATCATCTTGATGGGTGATCAAATGCAACTAGGGCAACCCACTCAGGGGAGCCATCCTGACGAAAGTGGGCAGTCGATCCTGGAATACCTTCTCCAAGAGCATGCGACCATTCCAGCAGATCTGGGCGTCTTCCTTCCTCAGACCTACAGAATGCATCCCGATGTTTGCAGCCTGATTTCTGATCAGGTTTATGACGGACGCCTCCAATCTGCGGAGCAAACTGAGAAACACATCATCGCCCTTCCTCCTGAGATTTTGCCGAAGCAGTCCGGGGTTCATTTCATACCGGTTGACCATGAAGGCAACACTCAGGGAAGCGAAGAGGAAGTCGCGGTCATTGCGGCCTGCGCCGAGCAGCTTATTGGCCAACCATTGTGGTCTGGGGGGAGTGTTGATTGGGCTGATATGCTTTTTGTTGCCCCATACAATTATCAAGTCAATCTCCTAAGGGCAGCACTTCCTGCTGAAGCCAGGATTGGGAGCGTTGATAAATTCCAAGGCCAGGAAGCGCCAATTGTCTTCGTCTCAATGTGCGCTTCAGACGCTTCAGAAAGCCCCAGGGGGCTCGACTTTCTTTTCTCCAAAAACCGGCTCAATGTGGCAATTTCCAGGGCTCAGTCACTGGCAATCGTGGTGGGCTCTCCGCGACTAGCAACAACGCCTGTGAGCAACCTCCGTCAGATGGAGCTTGTGAATTTCTATTCTGAGATAGTGAGGTATGGGGCATGAGCCTGAAATTTTCTGAGCTAAAGACAAAACAAAGAGAGATCAGATCTGGTTTTCGTGAGGAACTGGGGCTGCGCGTTCACCGATGCCTAAGTTGGCTTGATAGGGCTGAACAAGCCGAAGGTGACAATGATGCCGTCTTTTTGTTTTTGTGGGTTTCTTTTAACGCTGCCTATGCGGAAGAAATTAATGATAACGCTACATTTGGTGAACGCTCCGCCTTTGACGGGTACTTTCAAAAGCTGATTGAGCTGGATAGCAACAATCGTATTTATGATGCCATATGGCAGAAGTTTCCTCAGTCAATTAGAGTGTTTTTGGACAACAAGTACATTTTTCAGCCCTTCTGGAAGCACCACAATCATATGGAAGGGTACAATGATTGGCATGAGCGGTTTGATGCAAGTAAACGCCGCTTCAACTCGGCTTTGGCCAGCAAAGACACAAAAGTTGTGCTCTCCATGTTGTTCGACCGGTTATATGTTTTGAGAAATCAACTCGTGCACGGCGGTGCAACGTGGAATAGCTCTGTAAATCGCGATCAAGTTCGCGATGGAGCGCGCATCCTAGGCTTTTTGGTGCCCATATTTGTAGATCTAATGATGGATAATCCAGGTGAGAACTGGGGACTGCCTTACTATCCTGTTGTTGAGTGAGTAGAAAACGGGTTTTCGGAGAAATTCATTGCTGGAAATGATGATTGAACCTATTCTCTAAAATGCGACAATAAAATGGGCTGATCCATAATTAAGGCCCATGGCGTTGTTTGGAGCAAGTAATGACTAAAGATGGCGGAGCACTCAATTGGGGCGTCGAGAGACGACTTGAATTCATTGAATTCAAGTTGTTTTGGGAGGGGCATGTGAACAGGGGTGACTTGATAGATAAGTTTGGGATTTCGGTGAACCAGGCGTCCACCGACCTAAATCGCTATCTTGGCATCGCCCCTGACAACATGGGGTATGACAAAAGTGCCAAGACCTATATCCGAAAGCCAGAGTTCAAAGCACAGTTTCTCCAACCGGACGCAGGCCGCTATCTTTCACAACTTCGTTCTCTTGGCGAAGGCATTCTTGAGCCGTCAGAGAGCTGGATTGGTGGAGTGCCGTCGTATGATTCTGCCCCAACACCAGTACGCGGCGTAAACGCGACAACACTAAGAACAATCGTTGCTGCAATCCGTCGCAATGAGGGTGTCGAGGTTAAATATCAGTCCCTTTCCAGTCCTGAACCCCGATGGCGATGGATTGCGCCACACGCGATCGGGTTCGATGGGTTTCGCTGGCATACGAGAGCCTTTTGTATGACCGATGATGTCTTTAAGGATTTTCTGATATCGCGGATTCTTGAAACAAGAGGCACGCGCCAATCTGATGTTTCGTCTGACCAAGACACCGAGTGGCACAACCATGTGACACTGGAAATTGGTCCGCACCCAGAACTCGCGGAAAGCCAGCAAAAGGTGATAGCGCTCGACTATGGAATGCGAGGTGGGAGCACCAAGATTAAGGTTCGGAAAGCGCTGCTCTATTACGCTCTGCGGCGACTTGGTCTTGATACAGATCCATCTGCTAGGCAGCCTCAAGATCAACAAATTATTTTGCTGAGGACTTTGCAGTGACATTTAATTCAAAACGGGAAGTGGCAATGAGATTTAATGCACGACAAGGGTATGAATATATTTTGAAACTTCAAAATCCCACAATAAATTTAATTGGACTATTGCAGCCCTCAGCCCGCTATCACGCGCAATTTTTAGAAGGAAGAGCGGATCATGTCGCTTAATGCCCTTTGCACACCCAGGCCTTCAGTGTTTGTCGCTGATCGAAGGGCAACGGTTCTAAATCTTGACACATTCCTTAACGATAAAGTGCACGGCCCCGATTTTTTTGAAGAAAATTATTTTACAAATGGCATGAATATTCTTGTGGATAGGGCATTTGTTTGACGTCAGCGCCTATGGAACAGATTAGCGTGATTGCATAAGAGAGGATTTCTGGTTCATCGTAATGACCCGAAGGGGAATGAAGATGAGACAGAAATCGCAGACACGACAGACGGGT
>Ga0209534_10002317_pt1 | contig 19025 bp, 18 predicted proteins | sample COG_07_FD_184751 | JGI IMG/M metagenome (GOLD analysis project Ga0209534, IMG submission 184751) | Pelagic Microbial community sample from North Sea - COGITO 998_met_07 (SPAdes) (version 2) | ecosystem: Environmental > Aquatic > Marine > Neritic zone/Coastal water | place: Helgoland, sampling...
CCTCCAGCAGCGATGTGGTTTCAATTTTTTAATTACCTTTGTGCTTCGAATACGTTGAACAACTATGAGTCCAAAAGTTTTACTTAACAATAAGGAAGTAAACATCATTCTACATCGATTGGCTTGTCAACTCATTGAAAAACATACCGACTTTTCTAATACCGTTTTAATTGGTTTGCAACCCAGAGGTGTCTTTTTAGCTGAACGTATAAAGTCTCTTTTGCAGGAAGAATACAAGCTCCCTGAAGTGCAGTTAGGATTATTAGACATCACTTTTTATAGAGATGACTTTAGACGTTCTGATAAAGTTCTCGAAGCAAACTCTACCGAAATTGATTTTTTGATTGAAAATAAACGCGTAGTTTTTATTGATGATGTGTTATATACAGGGAGAAGTATTCGCGCTGCTTTGACCGCTATTCAGTCATTTGGCAGACCAAGTGAAATTGAATTGCTAACTCTCATAGATAGACGTTTTAGCAGACATTTACCCATTCAGCCAGATTATAGAGGTCGACAAGTAGATGCTATTAATGATGAAAAAGTATTGGTAAACTGGAAAGAAACCAGCGGTGAAGATGCCGTTTATTTGATAAAAAATTAAACTATGAGCGAACTGAGTGTAGATCATTTATTAGGAATAAAATATCTCAACAACGACGATATTAACCTTATTTTTGACACTGCCGATCATTTTAAGAAAGTGATCAATCGTCCCATAAAAAAAGTACCTTCCCTTAGAGACATTACAATTGCTAACTTGTTTTTTGAAAATTCAACTCGTACAAAACTCTCTTTTGAACTGGCTCAAAAACGCCTATCTGCTGATGTGATTAACTTCTCTTCTGGGCAATCTTCTGTGAGTAAAGGAGAAACGTTGGTGGATACAGTCAATAACATTCTTTCTATGAAGGTTGATATGGTTGTCATGCGTCACCCAAACCCTGGGGCGGCTTCATTTTTATCAAAACATATTGATGCACAAATTATCAATGCAGGGGATGGCGCACACGAACACCCAACACAAGCGCTGTTAGACACCTATTCAATTCGTGAAAAGTATGGCGAAGTAAAAGGTAAAAAAATAGTCATTGTTGGAGATATTTTACACAGTAGAGTTGCTCTGTCAAACATTTTCGCTTTGCAATTGCAAGGAGCAGAAGTGATGGTTTGTGGTCCAAAAACACTCATTCCAAAGTACATCGACAAACTTGGGGTTAAAGTTGAAACTAACTTACGTAAAGCTCTTGACTGGTGTGATATAGCAAATATGTTACGTGTTCAAAATGAACGTATGGAAATCAGTTATTTTCCTACGACAAGAGAATACACACAGCAGTATGGTGTTACCAAAGAATTGTTAGAATCTTTAGATAAAGAAATTACCATTATGCATCCTGGCCCTATCAATAGAGGTGTCGAAATCACTAGTGAAGTGGCTGATTCTGATCAAGCCATTATTTTAAACCAAGTAGAAAATGGGGTCGCTATTAGAATGGCAGTGATGTATCTTTTAGCATCAAAAATAAAATAATTAAGATGATTATAGAACTGCATAATTCGACAGCAATAATTACTCAAGACAAGACGAGTTTCTCTGAATTTTTAAAGAAATTTTCTGTTCTTCATGAACGTTTTAAGGACAACGATGTTATTTTTCAACTTAAGGACATTACCATTACATCTTTGGATGAATTAGTGTCGATTTCTGAAATGCACCGTCAATTAAATCATGCTTTTGTAGTGGTTAATTCACAATTAAATCAAGATGATTTTGAAGACGATTTTATCGTACTTCCTACACTTCAAGAAGCACACGATTATATAGAAATGGAACTCATTCAACGAGATTTAGGATTTTAAAACCAGAACTTTTGAAACTTTCCATCCTCGGTTGCTACAGTGCAACACCCCGTATTATTGCACACACAACTTCACAAGTTTTAGAAACAAGGGGGCATTTATTTTTAATCGATTGTGGTGAAGGAACGCAGGTAGAATTGAGACGTCATAAAATCAAATTCAACCAGATTAAACATGTTTTTATTTCTCATTTGCATGGCGACCACTATTTTGGATTGGTAGGGTTGATTTCTACTTTTCGGTTGCTAACACGTGAAACAGATTTACATATTTACGGTCCCAAAGGGTTGAAAGAATTGATTACACTCCAGATGAAACTCGCCGATTCATGGACCAATTTTAAATTGATTTTTCATGTACTATCTTCTAAAACATCAGAACTCATTTATGAAGATGAAAAAGTATCGGTACACACTATTCCTTTAGATCATCGTGTATACACCAATGGATTTTTATTTAAAGAAAAACCATTTGAACGCAAATTAAATATTCAAAAAGCAGAAGCATTAAATATAGACAAAGCGTATTATAGAAAGCTTAAACAAGGCGATGATGTTGTCAATGAAAAAGGTACTATCATTCCGAATGCTGAAGTTACTTTTGAAGGGCATCAGCCAAAAAGTTATGCGTTTTGTAGTGATACAGCGTATAAAGAGGATATCATTCCTATTATTAAGGATGTTGATGTATTATATCACGAATCTACATTTATGGATGCTCATGAATATTTATGTGCTAAAACAAAACACTCTACAGCCAAGCAAGCCGCTACTATAGCACTCAAAGCCAAGGTTAAACAATTAATCTTAGGACATTACTCTACGCGTTACGGAGGATTAGAAGGATTTAAAGCTGAAGCAGAAACCGTTTTCAAAAACGTATTACTAGCTGATGACGGGAAAGAATTTAACTTTTAGAATTTCTCAAATACTCCTAAGCCAAACAAAGCAAAATCATATTTAACCGGATCATTAGAATCTAATCTTCTCAAGGATACATCTAACTCAGCTAGTGCTCTAGCATCATTTTGAACGCGCTTCAACAATCCTAGTTTCCGAGCTACATTTCCCGAATGCACATCCAAAGGACAAGAGAGCTGAGAAGGGGAGAGCTGTGTCCACAATCCAAAATCGACCTTAGTATCATTTGGTCGTACCATCCACCTTAAAAACATATTAATGCGCTTAGCAGCAGATTTTTTTAAGGGATCACTAATGTGTTTCTGTGTGCGTTGGAGGTGGTCAATTTCAAAAAAGTGTTGTTTTAATTGGTGAATAGCTCCTTGTAAACTATCGGTTTCTGCATGGGTGTTAAAAATACCCTCCAAACCATTGTGATTCGTGTATATATGTTTTAAACTCTCGATAAATTGAATACAATCCAAGCCATTAAAAGTACGGTGTACAAAGGATTTCAAGGACTCTAAATCATTTGGCTGGTGTTGCATCACAAATTGATAAGGTGCATCATCCATCAAAGTCATTAACCGATTAGCATTGTTAATGATACTTTTTCGGTTGCCCCAAGCAATGGTTGCTGTGAGGAAACCTGAAATTTCAATATCTTTTTTTAATGAATAGCGGTGTGGAATTTGAAGGGGATCAGATCCAATAAAATCAGGGGTGTTGTATTGAACAACTTTAGCGTCCAAAAACTCCTTGAGTTCAGAAAAATTTAGCTTTGACACTCTAAATTGTTTTTACAAGTCCGTCACTCATAGTAATTTTACGATCTGCCATATCTGCTAATTCATGATTATGCGTGACAATCACAAATGTTTGTCCGAAGCGATCTCTTAATTTAAAAAACAACTTATGCAATTGTTCTGCGGATTCACTGTCTAAATTTCCTGACGGTTCATCAGCAAAAATAACAGAAGGGCTGTTAATTAAAGCTCTTGCTACTGCGACGCGTTGTTGCTCTCCTCCAGAAAGCTCGTTTGGTTTATGATTGCTTCGTTCCTTTAACCCTAAAAATTGCAGTAATTTAAGCGCCTTTGTTTCTGCTTCTTTTTGAGGAATTCCTTTAATGAAAGCAGGGATACAGATGTTTTCGAGGGCTGTAAATTCTGGAAGTAATTGATGAAATTGAAAAATAAATCCTAATTGTTCATTTCTAAATTTAGCCAAAGCTGTGTCTGCTAGTGATTGTACATCAACTCCATTAATTTGAAGTTGACTATCTGATTTTTTAGAATGATAGTCAAGAGTGCCTAAAATCTGTAATAAAGTTGTTTTTCCAGCTCCAGAAGCCCCAACAATGGAAACTATTTCACCTTTATTAATAGTTAAATCAACTCCTTTTAGAACATGAAGTTCATCATAATATTTGTGTATATTCTTAGCAATAATCATATTGTGAAATTAAGTTTTATAGTTTTTATGTGCAATATTTCAGGCTTATTTTAATTAATTGTTTACTAACTTTGAAGTTTAATCAATTTGATATGAAGCGAGCTATTTTTGCGGGTGGGTGTTTTTGGTGTACCGAAGCCGTATTTAAACGACTCAAAGGAGTAGAAAATGTAAAATCTGGATATACTGGAGGGTTTATCAAGAATCCTGCCTATCGCGAAGTCTGTCAAGGACGAACAGGGCATACCGAAGGAATTCGATTGGATTATGAGGAGTCTTTAATTTCTTATATTGATTTATTAGAAGTGTTTTTTGCAACCCATGATCCCACCACACTCAACCGCCAAGCGAATGATGTAGGGACGCAATACCGTTCGGCTATTTTTTATACCGAAGACGAACAATTTGAAACTGCTTCGCAATTCATTAAATCTCTTGAGGATGCAAAAATTTTTGAAAATCCTATTGTTTCAGAATTAAAGCCGTTAGAAGTATTTTATGACGCAGAGGACGATCATGACAGCTACTACGATCTCAACCGAGAGCAGCCTTATTGTACATATTTAATAGATCCGAAAATTAAAAAACTAACGTCTTATTTTAAGACATTATTGAAGTAAATTTTCTGTTAAAATCAATGAATCGTGAATCTTAATAACACATCAAATACAACTAAATTTCTTCTTGGATTGTGTTTTGATGCGTTAGGGTATGTTTCCTTTATATTCCCTTTATTTGATGTGATATGGGCGCCTTTGTCAGCTTATGTAATGATACAAATGTATGACGGTAAAAAAGGAAGAATAGCAGGAGTAGTTGTTTTTATTGAAGAAGCACTTCCAGTATTAGATGTAATACCCACTTTTACTATTATGTGGATTTACAACTATTGTTTTGAACAATTAAGTTCAGAAAAAAGTGATTAATCATTTAAAAAACGCCCCAATCCAAAACGACGAATCATTTTCTTTTCAAAATCCCAAAAAAACTGAAACTGACCAAAAATCCATCCAATTAAGACTAATAAAACTTGATAGAAAAAAAGACTGATTGTCATGAACAATATCCAATAAAAGACAGGATATAAGTTTTCTTGAGTAATTCCTAACCATTTAATAATTGGGCGTCCAACAAGTACAGAAGAGGAGCCGGTAATGGCAAATACAATAAAAATTCGAATGAGTTCCCAGCGTTGATTCACAATCCATTTGGATTCTAATTTCGTAATCGCAAGCATTACTATTTTTAATAACACATAAAAAACAACTACAGCAACAGGAATAGTTATATAAAGTTCAGTTAATGGGAGCAAAGAGGTAATCTTGAAAGCACTATATCCTAAAGAAACGAGTCCGATTAGCGGAAACAAAAGTTGCCAGTTTTGTTTGATTTCCCACGATGCTTTAAATGCTTTCATACTTCAAATTTGAACCAAATATACTATAACTTAAAAAACCTTAACGAATCTGCTAAGGTTTTTTGTAAAATGAATTAAATTTTATTAATTACTTCAATATAGAAATAATTTGAGATGCTAATTCAGAACCAATACGATCTTGTGCCTGGTTAGTTGCAGCTCCAATGTGTGGTGTTAATGATATTTTAGGATTCATTAATAATTGAACTGCCGGCGTTGGCTCATTTTCAAAAGTATCTAACCCAGCGAATGCTAGTTTGTTAGATTCAAGCGCTGCAACTAGAGCTACTTCATTGACCACACCACCACGAGCAGCATTGATCAATCCAGATCCATCTTTCATCAACGCTAATTCAGCTTCGCCAATCACAAATTCTTTTTGTGCCGGTACATGTAAGGTTATAAAATCAGATTCTTTTAAAACCGTTTCTTTAGAAACAGTTTGAATTTCAAAATCGACTGTTTGACCGTCGTAAAAGGATAAGGAGAGTGACGTCTTTTGTAGAAACGGATCAAAAGCAATTACTTTCATTCCGAGTCCTAAAGCCATTTTTGCTGTGGCTTGACCAATTCTTCCAAAACCAATCACTCCTAAAGTTTTACCACGTAACTCAGTGCCTTTGGCGTACGCTTTCTTAAGGTTTTTGAATTTTGAATCGCCTTCTAAAGGCATGGTTCTGTTTGAATCGTATAAGAAACGAACCCCTGAAAATAAGTGTGCGAATACCAATTCGGCAACTGATTCTGAAGATGCAGCTGGTGTATTGATAACACTCAATCCTTTCCCACGAGCATATTCAACATCAATGTTGTCCATTCCAACGCCACCTCTTCCGATAATTTTTAGGTTAGGGCAGGCGTCAATAAGGTCTTGTCTTACCGTCGTTGCACTTCGTACAAGAAGTGCTACAATATTTTCAGTATTGATAAAATTTTCTAATTGTTCTTGAGCTACAGTGGTTGTAAGGACTTCAAATCCTGCTGTAGTTAAATCATCGATTCCACTTTGTGAAATTCCGTCGTTTGCTAATATTTTCATTGTTTATGCTTTTCGTTCTAATTCACTCATTACGTCTACTAATGTTGCAACACTTTCTAAAGGCAGTGCATTGTACATGGAAGCTCTATACCCTCCAACACTTCTATGTCCATTTAGTCCATTGATTCCTGCTTCTTTCCACATTGAATCGAAGGCATCTTTTAACTTGTCATCTGTTAAAGAAAAAGTAGCATTCATTGAAGAACGGTCTTCAGTTGCTGCAAACCCTTTGAATAATGGATTCAAATCAATTTCAGAATACATTAACCGCGCTTTTTTGAAGTTTTCCTTTTCAATAGCTTCGATACCACCAAGACTTTTTAGCCATTCAAGAGTAAGCATAGAAGTATAGACAGCAAATACAGGAGGGGTATTGAACATACTGTCTTTATCAGCATGAACTTTATAATTCATCATTGATGGAATTTGTCTTGTTACTTTTCCAAGAACATCTTCCTTAACAACGACTAAAGTTGTTCCTGCAGGGCCCATATTCTTTTGTGCACCAGCATATATTAAATCAAATTTTGAGAAATCAAGACTACGAGAAAAAATATCGCTGCTCATGTCACATACTAAAGGTACATTTGTGGTTGGAAATGATTTCATTTGTGTACCAAAAATTGTATTGTTGGATGTACAGTGGAAGTAATCCACATCTGAAGGTACTTTGTACCCTTTTGGAATGTAATTGAAATTAGCTTCTTTAGAAGATCCTACTTCAATAATATCACCATAAATTTTGGCCTCTTTAATTGCTTTGTCACTCCAAGTTCCTGTATTTAAATATGCAGCACGACTTTCTAAAAGGTTTAAAGCCACTGCTAAAAACTGAGAACTTGCACCTCCTTGAAGAAATAAGGCTTTGTAGCCTTTACCTTCCAAACCTAATAATTCAAGCGCCAATGCACTCGCATTTTCCATCACATCCATAAATGCTTTACTACGGTGTGATATTTCGACTAATGAAAGTCCATCATCGAAATTTAATACTGCTTGTGCTGATTTCTCTAAAACTTCTTGGGGAAGGACACAGGGTCCTGCGCTAAAATTATGTTTTTTCATTTGAATTTTATTAAGTGAGCGAATTGCAAATTAATGTTAAATTTTTCGAGCTGTAAAGGTCTGAATTAATAAAAGATAATTATATATGAAAATGCTAATATTATGTTATATTTTTAATAAAAAATCAACAGTATCAACGCCATCCGCATAATCCTCTAATTGGGGAGTTTGTGTACTTCCAAAAGGAAGGTGGTCTTCAGATAGTTGATTAGAAACAATACATTGTATTTTATCGGCATCAACGTTTAATTGTTTCTGTAAGGATTTAAGGCTGTCATAATGTTCGTAAAAAAGTGTTGCAATAGGGGAGGCGTAGCTTTCATCTTCCTTAATCATTAGGAATCCGTTTTCTAACATTTTAAATTCACTCATCAAATACACCGCCTTGTTATAATCATAATTATTAGCATACTTAGCGCCATTAATTATTGGATTCCAGTGGTACATAGCTTCAAAGAAAGCGTCAAAGTTATAATCTTTAGGGACAAACAATTTAGAAACACTGCGGCATCCTAAACCGTAATATTGAAAAATATCATTGGATAGTTTTAACAGTTCTTCCTTCGTTTCATCGCCCGTTAATATGGCAAGCGAATTTCTATTTTTTCGTATGATAGACGGTTTATCCTTAAAGTAAAATTCAAAATACCGTGCAGTATTATCGCTTCCTGTGGCAATTACGGCGTCAAACCCTTCCAGTTTTTGTTCTAAAAAAGTCACTTTACCTTTAAGTTCTGGAGCTACTTTTGTTAAATAGAGGGTTAGAAAAGGTAAAAGGTGTTTGTCGTTAGAAGATTGTTTGACACTAATTTCATGGTTACAAATCAACGCACACAAAAAATCATGGAATCCTACCAAAGGAATGTTACCTGCCATGATGATGGCCACCTTTTTTGGTAAAACTGATTCAATCGGATGGTTTGCCATCCAAGAATTTAATTTCTCAATCGTCAGCAGTTTTGCCCAACTCTCAATGGCAAATAAAATATTAGCCTCAGAAAACCAACCATTATGTTCTTTAGATAGTTTTATTTGGTGCTTAAATCCATCAAAAAATAAATCATTAAAAAGTACAGATTCGTTTTTTAACGTTGATTTTGTAGAGAATTGGCTTAAAAATCGTCCCAATTCACTTAATGCTTTAATTGTATTCGTTTTGTGATCCATTATTTGTTTAACCGCATTTTTGGAGTTATTTTTGCATGCAAATTTAAGTAATATATACTCAAAATACAGCTATGGCGATTATTATAACTGACGAATGTATCAATTGTGGGGCTTGTGAGCCTGAATGTCCTAATACAGCGATCTATGAAGGTGCTGACGATTGGCGTTACAAAGATGGAACCAGTCTTGAGGGCGATTTAGTGTTAACAGACGGTAAGCAAGTCAATGCTGATGCGGCTCAAACACCTATTAGCGACGAACTCTATTATATAGTACCCGATAAGTGCACCGAGTGTGTTGGCTTCCATGAGGAGCCGCAGTGTGCTGCTGTATGTCCTGTGGACTGTTGTGTGCCTGATGATGATAATGTAGAAACAGAAGAAGTGTTGTTAGGAAAACAACGCTTTATGCATCCTGAATAATTTAGAATTATTATGATATAAAAAAGCCACGCTAATTGCGTGGCTTTTTTGGTTGTTTCAATCTAGTTATAGATTAGAATCTGTAGTTTAATGATAAGTTAAACATTCTTCCTAATTGACTAAAGTGGTAACCATCGTAAGTCATTTGTGAATAACGTTGGTTAAAAGTAATTAAGTTTGATTGTTCTTGTATAGCAGTAACTCCATAAGAGTTTAATGTAGTGTCATTAATCATTGCTTGACCTGCAGCATTTTCAGCTTTGAATTCCCATTCTGGAAGGACGTTCAATAGGTTGTTAACGTTTAAAGCAATTGTTAATTTATCAGTTGCATTAAAGTTAATCCCTAAATCGGTAACAACCTTAGGAGTAAATTCTGTTCTTAAGTCACTACTCATTCCTTGTTGCTTGAACGTCGTTTTACCAAAATACGTGTTGTTAAAACTCCATCCGAATTTACCAACTTCATAATTAGCGCCTAAAATCCATTTTGTTTCAGGTCTAGACGTAAAGAATAAAGCTTCTTGAGTTGCATTTACAACAGACTGACCTGCATTAGCTACAAGAGCAATATCTTTTACATCACCTTCTCTTTCGTTTGAAATGGTATAGTTTCCAGATAAGTTAAGATCTAGCATACCTGATCCTAATTTGATATCTTTTTTGCTAATTACAACATCAAGACCAGAGGTTCTTGTATCTAGTGCATTAGAGAAATAACTAACATCACTCAAGTTGTTTTGTGTAAGTAATATGTCCAATGGATTTGAAGCATCTCCTGTAGCTCCAATCTCAGATCCTAATACGATACGGTCTTGTACTGCAATGTTGTAGTAATCAAGTGTAAAGCTTAAGGTATTTGATAATTTACCACCTAAACCAATTGTAAAGTTATTAGAAGTTTCAGCATCTAAATCTTCTATTCCTAAAAGTTTTGCTTGCGTAGAAACATTGTTGATTAAACCACCAACTTGAATTCCTTGACCTGGTACAAAGCTGTACTGCGCTTTTTGTGTGTAAATCTGGTGTAAGGTTGGTGCTCTAAATCCTGTAGATACAGAAGCTCTAGCAGTTAACTTATCATTTAATTTTAAACGAGAACTTAATTTGTAAACAAAGGCATCACCAAAATCTGAATAGTTTTCAGCTCTAATTGTACCACTTAATAAGAAAGCGTCAGATACATCGTAATCTAAAGAGAAGTAACCACCAAAGTTGTAACGGTTGAATTTACCAGAATTTTGAGGAGTATTTCCTGAAAATGAATCGGCACCACCACCATCGTAAGATGCCAGTTCTCCTTCAATCACTTCAAAAGTTTCATTTCTAAACTCAGCTCCCATACCAATACTCACTTTATCAGAAAGTACTCTGTTGATATCAATGTTTCCTACATTGTGAGAAAAACGTGTTCCACCTGGATCAAATGATTGTTGACTGTTCTCTTGGTATAAAGATACTGGATCAAAAACTCCTGTAGCAGGATTGTAAACAGGAGTAAATACAGCATTTCTGTTGTGAGATTGATTTACTTTATATGTTTGTGCATTTCCACCAGTTGTGAAACTTAAATCAACATTCCAGTCGTTTACAGTTGTTTTAAGACCAACCGTAGCATTGTAATCATTTAATAAACCTTCAAATGTTGGTACATAACCATCATAAGAACCATTTGGTCCATTAGGGAAAAAATCAGCTAAGTAAGGGAAATCAGCTTCTGTTCTCCAGTATGGAGTTCTGTAGTTCGCAAAAGAATTTACTTTTTTGTACACATAAGCTGCGTTAAAATATAATTCTGTGTTATCAGAAACATCATATCCACCATTAATTAAAAATTTAGAAGCTGCTGTTTCAGGAGAACCATTAATGTTTCCTGCATCTGGTTTACGAGATAAAAACTCTTCTACATCAGCTAAATTAGCACCAAAATCGTTAGCTTCACCAGCAGCATTTACTGTACCTGGTCGGTTTGCTAAACTTGTTTTAGACATGTCTATAGTATAGTTAATGTATCCTTTATCGTCTCCGATAGCAGTTCCATTATTTACACTTACACCTAACATTTCACCATCACCTTCAGAAGTAATTCCTGTTCTTAGAGTTGCAGAACCTTCAGTTACGTTGTCTTTTAAGATGATGTTCATGACGCCAGCAATTGCATCCGATCCGTACTGTGCAGAAGCACCATCACGAAGGATTTCAACACGCTTGATAGCATCTGTTGGAATTGCAGAGATGTCAGCACCTGTTTCACCACGACCTGGAGAGGTTTGTGTGTATAACAATGCACTTAGGTTTTTACGTTTTCCATTAATAAGGATCAACGTTCTACTAGGTCCCATGTTTCTGATTTCATACGGATCTAATAATGAAGTCGCATCATTTACAGGTGTTTGAACCGTGTTGAATGATGGAATCTTATACTGTAATGCTTTATCAAAAGTTGCTTGTCCAGTACTGGAAAGCTCTTTTGCTTGTAAAACATCCACTGGAAGTGGAGAGTCTGCATTACTTCTTGGTGCTGTACGCGATCCAACAAGAATAACTTCGTCTAAAGAAGAACCATCTTGAAGGGTCAAATTAACGACCGATTGGTTTGCTACGGCAACTTCTTGAGTTTCGTAACCTACATAACTAAACACAAGTGTTGCGTTTGAAGCTGCATTGATTTCATAGTTTCCATCAAAATCAGAAATTGCTCCGTTGCTTGTGCCTTTTTCAACGACATTAACTCCTGTAATAGGAGTACCATCTGCTCCTGAAACCTTACCGGTAACCTGAGAAGTTGCAAAATTAATACTAACCAAGGCTAGTATTAGGATGTAAATTTTTTTCATTTTGTTTAATTTATTTAGTTTGTTGTTATACAAATATACTTTAATTAAAATAAGTAATCCTTAAATAATTAGGATAATAATCAACAATTGGTTGGTAATTCTAAATATTTTTAATAATACTTAAATTAAATCCATATTTAAATATTCAAATTTTGAACGTAAAACAAAAAATTGTTAGAAGGTATTTAATAAATTGTTACTTTTACTACTGTTTGTTTTGTGAGTCAGGTATTATAATTTTCGATAACTTGTTTTACATTACATAGTTGTTTATTAAAATGGTATAAAAAATAAACACATTATCTGTTACAACTTTAAACTTTCCCCACATAAAATATTGAATTAAATAGTTACATTTGCAATCAAATTTTTAAGAAATGAAAGCAGGTATTGTTGGATTGCCAAATGTTGGAAAATCGACCCTTTTTAATTGTTTATCAAACGCCAAAGCACAAAGTGCAAATTTTCCTTTTTGTACTATTGAGCCAAACGTTGGAGTGGTCAATGTGCCGGATCCACGCTTATCAAAACTAGAAGAACTGGTTGAACCAGAAAAAGTGATTCCTGCAACTGTAGAAATTGTAGATATCGCAGGACTTGTTAAAGGTGCAAGTAAAGGAGAGGGCTTGGGCAATCAATTCCTAGGAAATATCCGCGAAACAGATGCCATTCTTCATGTATTGCGTTGTTTTGATGACACCAATATTATTCATGTAGATGAAACGGTAGATCCGATCAGAGATAAAGAAACCATTGATATGGAGCTTCAATTGAAAGATTTGGAAACTACCGATAAAAAACTTGAAAAAGTTAAACGCGCTTCTAGAACCGGTAATAAAGAAGCTCAAAAAGAAGAAGTCATTTTAATAAAAATCAAAGAAAATTTAGAAGCTGGGATTTCTGTACGTACTCTTGAGTTTTCTGAAGATGATTATTTAGAATTTGTAAAACCTCTTCAATTTATTACAGACAAGCCAGTTATGTATGTGTGTAATGTCGATGAAGCATCGGCAGTTTCTGGAAATGCCTATGTAGATTTGGTTAAAGCCAACGTTGCTAATGAAAATGCAGAAGTACTGGTGCTTGCAGTAGGAACAGAAGCTGATATCAATGAATTAGATGACTATGAGGAACGACAACTATTTCTTCAAGACATTGGATTGGAAGAGCCAGGCTCGGCAAAACTCATCCGTTCGGCGTACAAATTACTGACACTCCAAACGTATTTTACAGCGGGTGTCAAAGAAGTTCGTGCATGGACTATCAATATAGGAAGCTCTGCACCACAAGCCGCTGGTGTGATTCATACTGATTTTGAAAAAGGATTCATTCGTGCAGAAGTTATTGCTTACGAAGATTTTGAGAGTTATGGATCGGAAGCCAAAGTGAAAGAGGCAGGGAAAATGCGAGTAGAAGGTAAAAATTATACGGTAAAAGATGGTGATGTCATGCATTTCCTATTTAATGTGTAGAAAAAAACCACTAATAATTTGAAAGCCAATGTTCTCAACAACATTGGTTTTTTTTTGTTAATTAATTTGTGTTTTAAAGGTTTCATTTTTTATACTGATGTACTATATTAGCGTCCTGTCGCGAAATAATTTATGAGTCAAAATTCAAATTACACAGAAGATAATATTAGATCCCTTGATTGGAAGGAACACATTCGCATGCGCCCCGGTATGTATATTGGAAAACTTGGCGATGGGTCTTCGGCAGATGATGGAATCTATATTTTATTAAAAGAAGTTTTAGACAACTCTATCGATGAGTTTGTGATGGGAGCTGGCAAGACAATTGAGATTTCCATTCAAGGAACCAAAGTTATAGTACGCGACTATGGTCGAGGTATCCCTTTAGGAAAAGTTGTTGATGTAGTTTCTAAAATGAATACTGGAGGTAAATATGATTCTAAAGCCTTTAAAAAATCAGTAGGTCTTAATGGAGTTGGAACCAAGGCAGTTAATGCTTTGTCTTCATTTTTTAGAGTAGAATCTACTAGAGATGGAAAATCCGCATCTGCAGAATTTTCATCAGGTGTTTTAAATCACCAAGACTTACTAGATGACACTACACGACGCAAAGGAACAAAAGTATCCTTTGTTCCTGATGAAACCATTTTTAAAAATTATAAATATAGAAATGAATATGTGGCACGGATGCTTAAATACTATGTGTATTTAAATCCATGCTTGACCATTATGTTCAATGGTGAAAAGTATTTTAGTGAAAATGGATTAAAAGATTTATTAGAAGATAACACCAATGCTACAGATATGATGTATCCAATCATACATCTGAGAGCTGAAGATATTGAAGTCGCTATCACACACAGTAAAACTCAATATAGCGAGGAGTACCATTCGTTTGTTAATGGCCAAAACACCACCCAAGGAGGGACACATTTAGCTGCTTTTAGAGAAGCTTTAGTGAAAACTATACGTGAGTTTTATGGTAAAAATTACGACGCCTCTGACATTCGAAAATCAGTTATATCTGCCATTGCTATTAAAGTTATGGAGCCCGTATTTGAAAGTCAAACAAAAACCAAATTAGGGTCTACCGATATGGGAGGTGGTCTTCCAACAGTACGTACCTTTATCAATGATTTTTTAAAAACAAATTTAGACAATTATCTTCATAAAAACCCTGACACAGCCGAAGCTATTCAGCGAAAAATTTTACAAGCCGAACGCGAACGTAAAGAATTATCAGGCATTCGTAAAATTGCAAGAGATCGCGCTAAGAAATCAAGCTTACACAATAAAAAACTGAGAGACTGCCGTGTACATTTTGGAGATATCAAAAATGGACGTAATCTAGAATCTACCTTATTTATAACTGAGGGAGATTCTGCATCTGGTAGTATTACCAAATCTAGAGATGTAAATACGCAAGCAGTCTTTAGTTTAAAAGGGAAGCCCTTAAATTGTTATGGACTTACCAAAAAGATTGTATATGAAAATGAAGAATTCAATCTATTGCAAGCAGCCTTAAATATTGAAGAATCTATTGAGGATTTAAGGTACAATAACATTGTGATTGCGACCGATGCTGATGTCGATGGTATGCACATTCGTTTATTATTAATTACATTTTTTCTTCAGTTTTTTCCTGAAATTATTAAAGAAGGCCATTTATATATATTACAAACGCCTTTATTTAGAGTCCGTAATAAAAAAGAAACAATCTATTGTTATTCAGAACAGGAACGTAGAGATGCAGTTCTAAAACTAAAACCAAAACCTGAAATTACACGATTTAAGGGGTTGGGTGAAATATCACCAAATGAATTTAAATATTTTATTGGAGAAGACATCCGTTTGGACCCCGTTATGTTGGATTCTGATACTACTATTGAAACTTTGCTCCAATTTTATATGGGTAAAAACACCCCAGACCGTCAAAAATTTATTATTGAAAATCTAAAAGTTGAACTTGATATTATCGAAGAAGAGGTATGATAGAAGAAAACGACGATATCACAAATGACAACACTGACAATCAGGAAACGATTACTCGAGTTACGGGTATGTTTAAAGATTGGTTTTTAGATTATGCTTCTTATGTAATTTTAGAGCGCGCAGTTCCAGCAATTGAAGATGGATTTAAACCAGTTCAGCGTCGGATTTTACATTCAATGAAAGACCTGGATGATGGCCGCTATAATAAAGTTGCAAATATTGTTGGTCATACCATGCAGTACCACCCTCATGGAGATGCAAGTATAGCAGATGCTATGGTACAAATTGGTCAAAAAGATTTACTAATTGATGCGCAAGGAAACTGGGGAAATGTACTTACAGGTGACAGAGCTGCAGCTTCAAGATATATAGAAGCACGCCTGTCTAAATTTGCATTAGATGTTGTTTTTAATCCAAAAATTACTGAATGGCAATCGTCCTATGATGGTCGTCGTAAAGAGCCAATCAACCTTCCTGTAATGTTCCCGCTGTTATTAGCACAAGGAGCAGAAGGGATTGCTGTTGGTCTGTCCACAAAAGTATTACCCCATAATTTTATCGAACTTATTGAGGGATCCATCAAACACCTTCAAGGAAAACGATTCACCATTCTACCAGATTTTGCAACTGGCGGTGTAGCAGATTTTAGTAACTATAATGATGGATTGCGAGGAGGCAGAGTTCGTTGTAGAGCGAAAATCTCACAACTTAACAAAAATACCTTAGTAATTACGGAGGTACCTTTTGGCACCACAACATCATCATTAATTGATTCTATTCTTAAAGCAAATGAGAAAAGTAAAATTAGAATTAAAAAGATTGAAGATAATACTGCTGCTGAAGTAGAAATATTAGTCCATTTACCTCCAGGAATTTCTCCTGATAAAACTATCGATGCGTTATTTGCATTCACTTCTTGCGAAACTTCGATATCTCCTTTAGGGTGTGTTATTGAGGATAACAAGCCATTATTTATAGGAGTAACCGAAATGTTGAAACGTTCTACAGATCATACAGTAGAATTATTAAAACAAGAATTAGAAATAAAATTAGGTGAGTTTGAAGAGCAATGGCATTTTGCGTCTTTAGAACGTATTTTTATAGAAAACAGGATTTACCGCGATATTGAAGAAGAAGAAACTTGGTCAGGAGTTATTAGTGCGATTGATAAAGGGCTTCAGCCACATATCAAACATTTAAAACGTACGATAACTGAAGAAGATATCACTCGATTAACCGAAATTCGAATCAAGAGAATATCTAAGTTTGATATAGACAAAGCACAACAAAAAATAGACGCTTTAGAAGATCAAATTGCAGAAACAAAAGGGTTTTTAGCCAATCTAACTACCTATGCAATTGATTATTTTAAACGCTTAAAATCAGATTACGGTAAAGGAAAAGAACGTAAAACAGAAATAAAAACGTTTGGAGATGTCGATGCCACTAAAGTTATCATTAGAAACACAAAACTCTATGTCAATAGAAAAGAAGGGTTTGTGGGTACAGGTCTCAAACGTGATGAATATGTGTGTGATTGTAGCGATATCGACGACATTATTATATTTACTGAAGATGGTAAACTGATGATTACAAAGGTGGATAGTAAAACCTTTATAGGAAAAGATATTATTCATGTGGCTGTTTTTAAGAAAAAAGATAAGCGTACGATTTACAATATGATCTACAAAGACGGTAAAGGAGGTGCTTCTTATATCAAGCGTTTTGCAGTCACAGGAGTCACCCGAGATCGAGAATATGATTTAACCAATGGGAAAGCAGGATCTGATGTTTGGTATTTTTCAGCCAATCCAAATGGCGAAGGCGAAGTCGTTACAGTCTTGTTGCGTCAAGTAGGAAGTATTAAAAAATTAAAATGGGATATCAATTTTGCTGATATTATTATCAAAGGACGAGTTTCAAAAGGGAATTTAGTCACCAAACACGCTGTTAAACGAGTTGAACTAAAAGAAAAAGGTGTAAGTACATTAAAGCCACGAAAAATATGGTTTGATGAAACGATTCAACGCATCAATGTGGACGGACGTGGAGAATTAATTGGCGAATTTAGAGGGGAAGACCGCTTGCTTGTCATCACTCAATCTGGAAGGGTTAAAACCATTATTCCAGAAATTACAGCACACTTTGAAGACGATATGATTGTTTTAGAAAAATGGATTCCTAAAAAGCCTATCTCTGCTATTTATTACGATGGAGAGAAGGAAAAATATTATGTGAAACGTTTTTTAATTGAAAACGAAAATAAAGAAGATAAATTTATTTCTGAGCATGCTTCGAGTACTTTAGAAATTGTATCTACTGATTGGCGACCTGTCGCTTCCGTATCTTTTGCTAAAGACAGAGGTAAGGACCGAAGAGATAATCAAATTATTGATATAGAGCAATTTATCAATGTAAAAGGCATGTCGGCTTTAGGAAATCAACTAACTAAGTTAAAGGTCAATCAAATTGATCTTTTGGAATCTTTGCCATACGAAGAGCCCAAACAATCTCCTGCAGATGAAATAGATGTTGTTGGAGAGGAATTGATAACACAAACAGTTAGTTCACCTGGTGAATCTGGTATAGAAACCACTTCTAAAGAAGGTACTGGTGAGAACTCTGAAGCTCCTGAGAAAGAAAACGATGTTAATGATGAGGGGCAAATTACGATGTTCTAATCGATACGTGTTGCACTACCTAACTGCTTATTAGTATCTCCAACATAGCCATATTCAAATTTATAGCTATTTTGAGTCGTAGTTAAAATTTTAAGGTGGATATCTTTTTGTTCTGCAAGATTTTTAGGGTGAATTGTTTTAAAAATCATTTCACAATCATTGATCCATCGGACATAAGTGGAATCTTTAACACCATTAAATTCTTCGACTTGAAGCTTTGATGTTCTTGAAAAAATCGAGTTATATTGCACCCCATCAATCGTGATTTTACTCTCAAAAGTTCCTGTTTTGAATTCATTACAGTTACGTTCTACTTCGTAACAACTGCTCAACAATAAAGCAAATAGTAGTGTTAAGTATTTCATTTTATTTACAATTCAATTATAGTCTTTAATGCCTCTATTAGATCCCTTTTTTAAATACTTAAACGGAGTCCTCAATATATAGCAATGCAAACATACAAAAGTGATTTAGTATTATAAATTATTTAGATGGATTCATCTCATAATTTTTAAAGCTTCCATTTCGATAGAAAATCACGATCCGTTCAATTGTATCCTCATCATTAGAAATAGACGAAATTGACTCCGAAAGGATTGATAAGGGTTCAGACTTTGAGGGTGGGGTAGTACTCTTTTTAGGAAATTCTCCTGAACCACTTAAAATCCATGTAAGGTCAATGTCTGGAAAAGCATGAAGCACTTTAGTAATAAATTC
>Ga0209534_10002321_pt1 | contig 18999 bp, 20 predicted proteins | sample COG_07_FD_184751 | JGI IMG/M metagenome (GOLD analysis project Ga0209534, IMG submission 184751) | Pelagic Microbial community sample from North Sea - COGITO 998_met_07 (SPAdes) (version 2) | ecosystem: Environmental > Aquatic > Marine > Neritic zone/Coastal water | place: Helgoland, sampling...
AACTACTGCTAAAGCCCCCGTAGCTCCGCTAATCATTCCTGGACGCCCTCCAAAAATTGAGGTAATAAGACCAATCATAAACGCAGTATACAAACCAACTAAAGGATCAACTCCTGCCACAAAAGCAAATGCTACTGCTTCTGGAACTAAGGCCAACGCTACGGTCAAACCACTTAAAACATCATTTTTAACATTACTTGAACGCTTTCTTATAAACTCCATCATTTTTTGTCAATTTTGCTGGCAAAAATAAACTTATTGAAAATGATAACAACTGTAAAGCACGTTTAATTGAAGATTTTTATAACAATATACCTCTAAATCACTTTAAATGAGCAATTTGATGTTCGCGTAAGAGTTATTAAATACCTTTTGAAGTTTGGTTTCGGGAATCCATTTGACTTTAGTAATGCCTTCTTTTTCTTGTGGAATTAGTTTTCCGTCGTATTCTGAATACATTTCGAACCAATAGGTCACTTTGATATAGTTCCGATCATTTCTTTTGAATATATGATACGTAATTTCTAAGGGCTTGGTAATCTTTAACCCTGTAACACCTGTTTCTTCTTCTACCTCCCGTAGTGCGGTGAAATTTATCGTTTCTTTTGCCTCTGCTTTGCCTTTTGGTAAATCCCATTTACCATTTCTAAAAATAAATAATATTTCATTTTTCTGATTATAAACCTTCCCACCTCCAGCAATTACATTGGGCAATAAGGAGAGAAATTTTTTGAGAAGTACATCTTTGTCGGATCCAACAAGACGAACAGAGCCGTATTTATCTTTTTTGAGTTTCGCAAGTACTTTGTTGATATCTACTGAATCAATCGAAAAATTCTTGAAATTTGTTTCAGGCTCTAGCTCAGTTGTGAGAACTATTGGTTTATTACCAACAAATATTTTATACATTGTTAATTAAAAACAAGTTAATAGAAAGTAAAAGTAGTTATTTTTAGTAATTTTGACACATGATTTTTAACAAAAGTACCGCCAAAAAAACTGCAGAAGTTTTACTTCAAATAAATGCCATAAAATTAAACCCAAAAAACCCCTTTACTTGGGCTTCAGGATGGAATTCTCCAATCTATTGCGACAACCGTTTGGTATTATCGTTTCCAATTATTAGAAACTATATCAAAGAAGAAATTGCTAAAAACATAGAAATAGAGTTCGGAAAACCAGATGTCATTGCAGGTGTAGCCACTGGTGCCATTGGTATTGGAGCTTTGGTTGCAGAATATCTTGGACTTCCTTTTGTGTATGTGCGTCCAGAAGCAAAAAAGCATGGTCGTCAAAATCAAATTGAAGGGTTTATTAAAAAAGGACAAAATGTTGTTGTCGTCGAAGATCTAATCAGTACAGGAAAGAGCAGTCTGGTCGCAGTAGATGCTTTAAAAGCAGCTGAAATTAATGTAAAAGGAATGGTTGCGATTTTCACCTATGGGTTTGATGTTTCGAAAGAAAATTTTGAAACCAACAATGTCAATCTTTTTACACTTAGTAATTACGAAAGTTTGCTAGAACAAGCTTTAGACACTAACTTTATCAACCAAAATGAAGTGGATATTTTATCAAAATGGAATTCAAATCCGTCTGAGTGGACAGGTAAATAAATTTAGATATGAAACTAGAATCAACAAAAGTGAGTCTTGAAAAATCAGCTCAAGAGGTATTTAATTTTTTAACGAATGTTGAAAATTTTGAACAATTAATGCCCGAAAATATCAATAAGTTTAAACTTATCGACACCGACAAATTTGTATTTGCCTTGAGTGGAATGCCCGAAATAGTTTTAAAGAAAAAATCAATGGTATCTCCAAATACTATTATATTAGGTGCTGCTGGCGGAAAATTAGACTTTTCTTTAACAGCTAAAATTGAATCCCTTTCTGTAACTCAAAGTGATGTTCAGTTAACGTTTGAAGGAGATTTTAATGCCATGATGGCCATGATGATTAAAGCCCCCATCTCAAAATTTATTGAAACCTTGGCACTTAATATTCCTAAGAAAATTTAATACAACAATTTCAACTCTTTCAAGTTAAACTCTTGTGTTGTGTTTTCCATTTGAACACGCAATTTACCTGCGTCTGTTACACCCCTAATGATCCCTGTAAATAGATTGTGACTAGGCAATTCAAATGTAGAAGGCTTGTCTTTTCGAAACAGGTAGGATTCGTATTCTGCATTTAAAACACCTTTTCCTTTTTCGGCATACAACTCAAAATAAATTTTAAGATTATTTATGAGTTTATGAAGTAATTCATCCCTGTCAATTGACATTCCTAAAATAGATTTTAAGGAGCTCACCTTAGGTAATCCTTTGAAAAATTCTTGATTAACATTTAGTCCAATCCCAATCACAGAAAAATCGATCTTATTCGACTTAATTAAATTTTCAATTAAAATACCTGAAATTTTACAATGGTCTGACAAAATGTCGTTAGGCCATTTAATCGCTAATTTTGGGATATTATAATCCTCAAGCGTTTTGATAATAGACAAGGAAACGAGGATACTTAAAAGGAATTGTTGGGGCAACACAACGGATATATTTTTCTTTAAAACGCTAAATGTAAGGTTTTTATCTTTCTCAGAAACCCACTCAGCGCCCATTTGCCCTTTCCCTTTGATTTGGTGATTAGTAGTCACCACACAAAAATCTTCTAAAGCAGTATCTACCAATAATTGTTTTAAATAATTATTGGTAGAATCAGTGGCATTAAGTTTGATTGTTTGCATAGTTCAAATTGAGGCTCTAAATTATAATATTATTAAGACAATATAAGGGGTTTAGAGCCAAAAAAGTAATAAATTTGCACAGTAAAAATATTTCATGACAAAAAAAACACCTAGCGCAGACGAGCTCATCACTTTCACCATAAATGGAATTGAAGACGTTAAAGGTCAAAATATCACTATTCTAGACCTAAGAGCTATCGAAAATACAGTATGCGATTATTTCATCATTTGTGATGGAACATCTAATACTCAAGTCAATGCCATTGTTAGTTCTATACAAAAAAAAGTAAGTAAGAATACCAAAGATAAACCTTGGCATATTGAAGGTAGTGAAAATGGCGAATGGGTATTGATGGATTACGTCCATGTTGTAGTTCATGTCTTTCAAAAACATATAAGAGAGTACTACGATATAGAAAACCTTTGGGGTGATGCCAAGATTACCGAAATAGAAACTAGTTACTAAAAAAAAACTCATGTCTAAAGATAAAAAACCTAAAAACACAAAATTTAACGCGTATTGGATCTATGGAGTCGCCATTGTACTTTTCTTAGCTTTCAATGTGTTTTCTGGCGGTCTAGCAGATGCTTCAGGAACCTCTACCACGCCTTCTCAATTTTTTAAATTCCTAAAAAATGGTGATGTCAAAAAAGTCGAAATCGTTAACAAAAGAGAGGCTTTAGTATACCTAACTACGAAAGCATCAAACAAAGATGTTCATAAAAAAAACAAAAAAGATCAGCTTTTTCCAGTAGGTTCTGGTGGTCCAAGTTATCAATTTGAGTTTGGGGATGTACAATTGTTTCAAAAACAACTAGAAGATACCATACAAGAAAAACAATTGGACACAGTTCTTGACTTTAAAACAGAAACCAATGCCTGGGGCGAAATTTTGTCATCACTTATTCCGTTTATTTTAATCATTGGAGTTTGGGTTTTTATCATGCGACGCATGTCCGGAGGGAGTGGTCCAGGCGGGGGTGGTCAAATTTTCAATATTGGAAAATCAAAAGCAAAGTTGTTTGACGAAAAACTAGAAACTAAAACCACCTTTCAGGATGTTGCTGGATTAGAAGGTGCTAAAGAAGAAATTCAAGAAATTGTAGACTTCCTTAAACACCCAGAAAAATATACAGCATTGGGCGGTAAAATTCCAAAAGGTGCTTTATTAGTAGGACCTCCAGGAACAGGAAAAACATTGTTAGCAAAAGCTGTAGCTGGAGAAGCTAAAGCACCGTTTTTCTCATTGTCAGGCTCTGATTTTGTTGAAATGTTTGTGGGTGTTGGAGCTTCAAGAGTCAGAGATTTATTTAAACAAGCAAAAGAAAAATCTCCTTCAATCATTTTTATTGATGAAATCGATGCCATAGGACGAGCGCGCGGCAAAAGCAATTTTTCAGGATCAAATGACGAAAGAGAAAATACTCTGAATCAATTATTAACTGAAATGGATGGATTTGGAACCAATACAAACGTGATTGTTTTGGCGGCTACCAACCGTGCAGATGTGTTGGACAAGGCATTAATGAGAGCGGGACGATTTGACCGTCAAATTTATGTTGATTTGCCAGATATTAGGGAGCGTAAAGAAATTTTTGAAGTACATCTAAAGCCCTTGAAAAAATCTAAAGATTTAGATACCGACTTTTTATCCAAACAAACTCCTGGATTTTCTGGAGCAGACATTGCCAATGTTTGTAATGAAGCAGCACTTATTGCGGCAAGAAATAATAAAAAAGCAGTTGAAAAACAAGATTTCCTAGATGCAGTAGATCGAATCATTGGAGGTCTTGAAAAGAAAAATAAAATTATCACGCCAAGTGAAAAAAGAGCCGTTGCTTTTCATGAAGCTGGCCACGCCACAGTAAGTTGGATGCTGGAACATGCCTCTCCTTTAGTAAAAGTAACCATTGTTCCAAGAGGACGTTCTTTGGGTGCTGCATGGTACCTTCCAGAAGAACGATTGATTGTAAGACCTGAACAAATGTTAGATGAAATATGTGCTGCCCTAGGGGGGCGTGCTGCTGAAAAAGTCATCTTTGACAAAATATCTACAGGTGCTTTGAGCGATTTGGAAAAAGTAACCAAACAAGCAAGAGCGATGGTAACTGTTTATGGTTTGAGTGATAAAATTGGAAACTTGACATACTATGATTCTTCAGGAGAAAATGAATATGGATTTTCAAAACCCTACAGCGAACGCACAGCTGAACTAATTGATAAAGAAATTTCAAATATTATTGAAACTCAGTACGAACGCGCCATTAAATTATTAGAAGAAAATAAAGAAAAGTTAACAGAACTCGCTGAAGTGCTTCTAAAGAAAGAAGTTATATTTAAAGATAACTTAGAAGCAATCTTTGGAAAACGCCCTTTTGTAATAGAAGAAGCTGTAAAACAAGGCTCTAAAATAGAAGAAGAAGAATAAGTTTAAAATAACTTTCTATTAGATCTTTATTTTTTATCTTTGGAAGTGTGTAAGTACAAAGCCTACACACGAATAAAATGGGTGTATTTCGCAAAATATTTGGTTCAAATATAGATGCGTCTAAAAGTAAAACTGATGAAAAAAATCAGAGTAAATTTTTAGATGTAGACAACTCACCCATTGATGAAGCGTTTACCATCAACTTCAATAAAAATGGTGGGAAGTTTCTTTATTGTGAAAATAACGATGAAGTTCATGATTTTCTAAATAACATTATCGATGAAAATAATTGGGATAAGAAAAAAGCTCTGATCCTAAACAAAAACTTAAAGGAAAAATTTAAGAATTTTAAATTAGAGAACGTTCCAAAAAAAGGAACACCTGACTTTCTATTTACTACTTGTGAATCTCTGATTGCTAATGACGGATCACTTCTTATATCTTCCAACCAAATTGCTGAAAAAAAACTAATTGAATTACCTGAAAATTTCATTGTATTTGCAACCACTAGTCAATTTGTGAAAACTATTAGTGAAGGACTTCAGTTAATAAAAGCTAAAAATAAATCTACTATACCCTCCAATATCACTACTATTAAACATTTTAAAGCCAACGTAACCAATGATTTTCTAAGTTATGGAAGTAGTACAAAAAACCTATATTTGCTACTGCTAGAGGACTTATAACATACAAATTGAAAGAACTAACCACAAGAGCACTATCAGGCTTGTTATTTGCGACTATTTTAATTGGTTCAATCCAATTGAAATACGCTTGTATAGCTCTGTTTTTCGTGTTTGGATTGATTTGCTTGTTAGAGTTTAATAAATTAATTCATCAAAGAAACATAGCTTCCTATATCATTTTTATGGGGTTATTTTTGGTAGTTGCATTTTGGGAAACTATTTTTAAATCTAACGAGAGTCTTTCTGATATATCTCAAATATTACTTGTCATTTCGGTACTAGTAAATCTATTATTGATCAGAGATTTATTTTCTTCAAAGAGCCTCCCAACCTTACTCTCAAATCATTTTATAAATACCACTTTTTATGTAAGTAGTGGATTTGTATTTTTATTATTGATCGCTCTAAACTTTGAAAATTACAATCCTGAAATCATCATGTATATTTTCATTTTGATTTGGATCAATGATAGCTTTGCTTATATTGTTGGGAAAAATTTTGGAAAACAAAAACTTTTTGAAAGCATTTCCCCTAAAAAAACAGTGGAAGGTTTCTTAGGAGGTGTGTTTTTTGCCGCTTTGGGAAGTTATGTCATTGCCAATTGTACGGATTCATTACTCTTTACTAATTGGCTAATAATCAGTGTTATTATTAGTGTTTTTGGCACATTGGGAGACTTAGTTGAATCAAAATATAAACGCCAAGCAGCAGTTAAAGACAGTGGTAAAATAATGCCTGGTCATGGAGGTCTATTAGATCGCTTAGATAGTGCTATATTTGCAGCACCATTTATCTATTTATTTTTAAGAATATTAAATTATGTTTCATAAAGAAGGACAAAAAATAATTTTTGTTACACTCGTTTTTGTAGTAGCTACATCGTTATTAATCGACAATTTACAATTGCCATGGCTCGCAAAACTCATTCAGTTTACTTTGTTGGTAATACTCGTGCTAGTCCTACAGTTTTTCAGAAACCCAAAACGTTATACCCGTCATAACGATCGTCAAGTAATTGCACCTGTAGATGGAAAAGTGGTGGTCATAGAAGAAGTTGAAGAGACAGAATATTTTAAAGAAAAACGGCTTCAAGTCAGTATTTTTATGTCGCCTATTAATGTACACGTAACGCGGTACCCAGTAAGTGGCTCTGTACTTTTTAGCAAGTACCACCCAGGAAAATACCTGGTAGCATGGCACCCAAAAGCAAGTACCGAAAACGAACGAACGACTGTTGTAGTAGAAAATAAAACTTATGGCAAAGTCCTATACAGGCAAATAGCGGGTGCCTTGGCACGTCGTATTGTTAATTATGCAAAAGAAGGTACAACTGTAGAACAAGGGACAGATGCTGGATTTATAAAATTTGGGTCACGAGTAGATTTATTTTTACCTTTAGACACTAATATTAAAGTCAAACTTAACCAAAAAGTAAAAGGCGGCGAATGTATCGTTGCAGAACTATAAAATGAATTCAGAGGCCTTGGATATTGAATTTAGAGAAGCTGTTGATAGTATCAATAGCCACGAGCAGCCATTTCCTGCGGATATCCTTTTGAAACTCTATGCCTATTACAAAAAAGCAACCAACGATTATAGCCGACCAAATAGTAGCAAAGCTATTATAAATGCTTTTAAAACCAACGCCCTTTTTCAGGTTGAAAACATTTCTCAAGATGAAGCAAAACAATGCTACATCGACTTGGCTAACACGTATCTAATTTACCGAAAGTAAAATTATCTTAGATTTTTTAAACTTGTTTTAAGAGTCTCTATTTTGGCAATCGCATCTGCTTCTTTTTTCTTTTCACTTGCCACCACTTGTTCTGGAGCACCCGAAACAAAACGTTCATTAGATAATTTCTTTTGAACAGATTTTAAAAACCCTTCTGTGTATTTAAGTTCTTCTTCAAGTTTTGATATTTCAGCAGCAACATCAATGGTGTCGTTGGCTGGAATAAAATACTCATTAGACTTTACCCTAAAAGATAGCGCGTTTTCAACCGTTTCTTTGGTATATGTCAAGTTTGAAATATTTCCTAATTTAGAAATAATCGCATCAAAACCTAGGGTTTGAGACTCGTTGTTCAGTACCAAAAATTCAATAGTATTTTTAAAAGCAATATTTTTTTCTTTTCGAATTGTTCGAATTCCTGACACAACATCTGAAGCGAACTCAAAACCTTTTAAAATAGCAGAATTGAAAGACTTTTGTTCTGGCCAAGAAGCTACTATTAAAGCTTGCTCAGGAGTTCTTTCTTCCAAGTGTTGCCAAATTTCCTCTGAAAGAAATGGCATAAATGGATGTAAAATTTTTAGGTTTGATTCCAAAATTGACACTACATCTTGATAGGTTTTTTTATCAATTGGTGCCCCATAAGCAGGTTTTACCATTTCTAATAACCAAGAACAGAAATCATCCCAAATTAGTTTATAGGTGGTCATCAAAGCATCGCTTAAACGGTATTTGCTAAAATGATCCTCAATTTCAACCAATGTCTTTTGAAATTTTGCCTCATACCACTCAATAGCAATGACCGCATAATCGGGTTGTTCGATGTCTGCAACTTCCCAACCTTCAATGAGTCGGAAGGCATTCCATATTTTATTTCCAAATGCTTTTCCTTGTTGACATAATGCTTCATCAAACATTAAATCATTTCCAGCTGCAGAGCTCAATAATAACCCTACACGAACACCATCTGCACCAAAATTTTCTATAAGTTTTAAGGCGTCTGGAGAGTTCCCCAAAGACTTACTCATCTTGCGACGTTGTTTATCTCTCACAAGCCCTGTAAAATACACATTGTTAAAAGGCTTTTGATCTTTATATTCATAACCTGCAACTATCATACGTGCCACCCAGAAAAATAAAATATCTGGCCCCGTGACTAGATCGTTGGTTGGATAGTAATATTTAATGTCTTCATTTTCTGGATTTCGAATGCCATCAAATACGGACATTGGCCACAGCCACGATGAAAACCACGTGTCCAAAACATCACTGTCTTGTTTTAAATTTTCAAGACCTAACTCCGTATTCCCAGATTTAACTTTCGCTAATTCTAAAGCTTTCTCAATAGATTCTGCCACAACAAAATCATCTTTACCATCTCCATAGAAATAAGCTGGTATCTGTTGTCCCCAAAATAATTGTCTTGAAATATTCCAATCACGAATATTTTCCATCCAATGACGGTAGGTGTTTTCAAATTTCTTTGGAAACAGATGGATCGTTTTATCTTCTAAAACTGCTTTGATTGCTGGTTTTGCTAAAGTTTCCATTTTTAAAAACCACTGATCTGAAAGACGTGGTTCAATCACTTCTTTTGTACGTTCCGAAGTTCCAACTTTATGTAAATGTTGTTCTGTTTTAATAAGGAAACCCTGAGATTCTAGTTCTTTTACAATTTCTTTACGAACTACAAATCGATCTTTACCTTCGTAATGTAGGCCAAAACTATTCAACGTTGCATCTGCATTAAAAATATCAATGACCTCTAACTGGTGTTTTTCTCCAAGTGCCTTGTCATTTATATCGTGTGCAGGAGTTACTTTTAAACAACCCGTTCCAAACTCAACATCAACATAATCATCTTCAATAATAGGGATGACACGACCGCATAAAGGAACAATTACTTTTTTCCCTTTCAAGTGCCCGTAACGTTCGTCATTCGGATTGATACAAATTGCGGTGTCTCCTAAAATTGTTTCGGGACGTGTGGTCGCAATAGTGACGACCTCATCACTATCTTGTATTTTATAATTTAAATAATATAAATGACCTTGACGTTCTTCATAAATCACTTCCTCATCAGACAAAGTGGTCTGGGCTTGAGGATCCCAATTGACCATTCTAAAACCTCTGTAAATCAACCCTTTGTTGTGCAAGTCAATAAATACTTTGATTACAGATTCGCTCATATCGTCATCCATCGTAAACTTAGTGCGATCCCAATCACATGAGCAACCTAATTTTTTTAGTTGTTCAAGAATGACACCTCCGTACTCTTCAGTCCAATCCCAAGCATGTTCCATAAACTCTGCCCTAGAAAGGTCATTCTTATTAATTCCTTTTTCTTTCAATTTTGATACTACTTTCGCTTCTGTAGCAATTGAGGCATGGTCAGTCCCAGGAACCCAACACGCATTTTTACCTTGTAAGCGCGCTCGGCGCACCAATACATCCTGAATGGTGTTGTTCAGCATATGCCCCATATGTAAAATTCCCGTAACATTTGGGGGAGGGATCACAATCGTGTAAGGCTCTCGAGAATCGGGAGTCGAATGGAAATATTTGTGAGTCATCCAATAGTCATACCATTTGTTTTCAACAGTTGACGCATCATATTTTGAAGGAATAGACATATTTTGGAATAGTTTTTGAATATTAATTTACAAAAGTACTTATATTTTATTTTCTTTAGAATTAATAATTGATTTTATATGAGTGCATTTTTGTAGTTTAAAAAAAAAGTAACTAAATTTACATTAACATATCTTATATATCATGAAAAAAACATTTGTAATATTATTCATTTCCATCTTTAGTTTAGGGATGTTTGCACAAGATAAAGTTGCAAAAATTGAATTTGAATCTGAAACTATTGATTATGGAACCATTGAAAAAGGATCTGATGGGGTTCGTGTCTTTAAATTTAAAAATACTGGTGATGCACCTCTAATAGTTTCTGCTGTAAAATCAAGCTGTGGTTGTACGGTTCCTAAAAAACCAACAGCACCTATATTACCAGGTGAAAATGGTGAGATTGAAGTGAAATACGACACAAATCGAGTCAATCCAATTAGAAAAACAATAACTGTAACTTCTAATGCGGATACTCCTACGGTTGCCTTAAAAATTAAAGGAACTGTTATTGACTCCAGTAAGGCGAGTGTCATTGGAGATAAAGACAAAAGCGTTTTAGAGCAATAAATTTAATTCTTTTATATAAATGAAAGCATCTTAATTGGTGCTTTTTTTATGCAATAAATCGCGGAGTCTAAATTGATATTTTAGGACGATACCTCCGCGTTCGATGGTCATTTTAATTTGTTTTCCATCTGCTCCATAAAACTGGTCAATCGCTTTTTGAAGTGTCAATGAGCTGAGGTTTTGATTATTGATTGAAAGTACCACATCACCGATTTCAAGCCCTGCTTTATCAGATGGAGAGTGAGGTCTGACATCTGAAATAATTAATTCGGGGACTACTTCAAACTTATAGGTAGAAGTGAAATTAATCGTATTTGAACTTTGATTAGAAGTCTCCGTAGAAGAGTGCACTGTTTTAACTGGGATTCTTGTTCGTGTTTTCACCAGTCGGACTCCAGCATATTGCAACACGACCCCACTCTTATTATAATTAAAAGGGGTGTTGAAAAATTTGTTTTTCTTGAAAGCAACCCATTGTGATTTATAATTAAATACCCAATTAAAACGATGCAACACATCCCCCATTAAACTCCCATTTCTTAACGTATTGATCTTCGCTTTTTGAATTGAGGCAGTATCAGGAAAAGCCACATTAACCTTGTTTAATTGATAGTCTTTTAGACGGAAGGATTCAACGACTGTTCGTTTTCCGAAAATGGTTCCACTGAGACCTTTGCCTAAAAAATCGTCAAAAGTATTCGTCGGAATAGAAAGAGATTGTACAGAATCTTCGAAAAGCCACAATGCATCACTCCCTACTGTATCTATTAGAAGATTAACTGGAACTACTTGATTATTTACAGTCACAGACGCTTCAATAATTGGTTTTTTATTGTAAAATTTTAGATCTAATTTCCTACATTTTTTTGATAATTTTGAATCATACAAATGAGGATTGTATAGTTTTATAAATTTTCGACTGTAATTAATTTCGATCACAAAATCTTTAAAAAGATCATAACCAATAATTCCATGAATTGGAATCCCAAGACTGGGAACAAAGTTAATAGAAGCATCTATAATTGCTAACAAATCTTGGTTCAGAGATACAGCTTCTCCTATGATAACTGTATTATTAAAAGAGCGCAATGCCTCAATTGGTTCATCATTGCCCAATCCTTGAATGAGGATTGTTTCTGTTTCATGGATCGATAATTCTTCTTGTAAATTGAAAAAATTAAAAATAATTGGTTTTGAAACCCCTGTATCTAGTAAAAATGACAATGAAACACCATTAATTGTAACGGGAATGACAATAAGGTTATTGACTAATTTAAAATGTATCTTATCTCTTATTCCATTTTGAAGTTCAAAATTTCCTTGAGAAAATACACTCAAATTAAAACCCATAAAGAAAAGAATGCATAGTAAATTGATATTCAACATAGTGAAAGTAGTAAGGGGCTAGATACAATTTACAACAGATTTATTTAAATAATAGTTAAAGGGCTTTATTTTATACAAACTTTAAGATAAATTTGTAAACAACATTTATCATAGAATCATGCCGAAAATTTCTCGTAAAGGGGCACTAATGCCACAATCACCCATTAGGAAACTAGTGCCTTATGCCGAACAAGCAAAAAAAGAAGGGGTAAATGTTTATCATCTAAACATCGGTCAACCTGATATTAAAACCCCCGAAGTGGCGTTAAATGCTGTCAAAAACAATACGTTAGACATCTTAGCTTACAGTCGTTCGGAAGGGTCAGAAACATACCGCACAAAATTAGCGGGCTATTATAAAAAAAATGACATTCATGTCGTTGCCAATGATATCATTATTACCACTGGAGGCAGTGAGGCCTTATTTTTCACCTTTGGAAGTATTATGGACCCTGAAGATGAAGTGATCATCCCCGAGCCTTTTTATGCAAATTATAATGGATTTTCGACAGCTCAAGGCGTAAAAGTAGTACCAGTCGTTTCAAGTATTGAATCTAATTTTGCCTTACCTCCTATTGCTGATTTTGAATCCTTAATTACCAAAAACACAAAAGCAATATTAATTTGTAATCCAGGAAATCCTACAGGGTATCTGTATAGTAAATCTGAAATTAAACAGCTAGCAGCTCTTGTTAAAAAACACGATTTATATCTAATTTCAGATGAAGTATATCGTGAATTCACTTATGATGGACACGAGCATTATTCCATCATGCAAGAAGAAGGCTTGGAGTCAAATGCCATTATTATTGATTCCGTTTCAAAACGATACAGTATGTGTGGAGCAAGAATTGGATGTATTGTTACCAAAAATAAAACAGTTCTTGATACAGCTTTAAAATTTGCACAAGCGCGTTTGTCTCCGCCAACCTATGCCCTACTAGCAAGTGAAGCAGCCTTGGAGACTCCAGATAGTTATTTTAGGGAGGTCATCACTGAATATGTGGAACGAAGAAACGTTTTAATGGAAGAACTTGAAAAAATTGAAGGAGTAAAAGTAGCTAAACCTAAAGGTGCTTTTTACTGCATTGTGGAATTACCTGTCAAAGATTCCGATGTATTTGCGCAGTGGTTATTAGAAGTGTTTAGATTGCACAATGAAACGATTATGGTAGCGCCCGCTGCCGGGTTTTATTCTACAGATGGTCTCGGAAAAAATCAAGTGAGAATTGCTTATGTCCTAAATAAAGAAGACCTTAGAACTTCGGTAGCTATTCTAAGAACAGCACTTATTCAGTACAACGATTAATGACTCTAAAAAATAACATATCTCTTAAACCTTTCAATACTTTTGGAATAGATGTAAATGCGTCAAAATTTGTATCCATTGATTCTTTACAAAATCTCAAAGATATTTTAAACACAAATCCAGTAGACTTACTGACACTTGGTGGCGGTAGTAATATGCTACTTACTAAGGATGTTGAAGCCTTAGTATTACAAATAAACTTGAAAGGAATTTCTGTGATTTCAAGTTTTAAAAACAGTGTACATGTTGAAGTTGCTGCAGGTGAAAACTGGCATGAATTGGTGTGTTGGTGTCTAAACAAAGACTTTGGAGGACTAGAAAACCTATCCTTAATCCCTGGAAATGTAGGGACTGCGCCCATTCAAAATATTGGAGCCTATGGGGTGGAATTAAAAGATTCTTTTATAAGCTGTGAAGCCATTCATATTCACACAAAAGAACTGAGAACATTCACTAAAGAAGAATGCAATTTTGGATATAGAAACTCCATTTTTAAACAAGAACTAAAAGGACAATACATCATTACTTCGGTAGTTTTTGAATTAAGCAGGTATGACCACAGTTTAAAAACAAATTATGGAGCGATTGAAGCTGAATTACAAAACTCTGCAATTGAAACTCCCACAATTCAAGACGTTTCAAAAGCCGTTATTGCTATTAGAAACTCAAAATTACCAGATCCAAAAATAATTGGAAACAGTGGTAGTTTTTTCAAAAATCCTGTAATTTCATATTCAAAATTTGAAGTTTTACAGAATCAGTTTCCACAAATTCAACATTACAAAGTATCTGTAGATGCTATTAAAATTCCTGCAGGGTGGCTAATTGATACAGCAGGTTTTAAAGGTAAAACTTTTGGAAATTTTGGCGTCCATTCCAAGCAAGCTTTGGTTCTTGTAAATTACGGAGGTGCTTCAGGAAAAGATATTTTAAACTTATCTCAACAAATTCAAAAAGCTGTAAAGTATATTTTTGATATTGATTTAGAAACTGAAGTTAACATCCTATAAAAGCGCACAAATATACTCTTATACGATATTAAAAATAAAAAAGATTTACGCTTTTTTACTGAGTTTACAAACGAGCCCTGCAACAATCGCTCCTGCTATAGGCGCTAGCAAAAATAACCAAAGCTGACCTGTATAATCTCCTCCAACTGCAAAAAACACTTGCCCTGTAGAGCGAGCTGGATTCACAGAAGTATTTGAAATAGGAATACTAATCAAGTGAATCAATGTAAGTGCTAACCCTGCAGCAATAGGCGCAAATTTCTTAGAAGCCTTATGCGTAGTACTCCCTAGAATAATAATCACAAAAAAAGCCGTGGTCACAAATTCTGTAATCAATACCGAAACCATTGAATAACCTGCTGGGGATAATTCTCCATAACCATTTGCAGCAAAACTTCCAACAGATTCGAAATCAGATTTCCCTGAGACTATTAAAAACAAAGAAGCGGCAGCAACTATTGCGCCAAGAACTTGAGCTAAAACATACCCTAATAAGTTATAGAAAGCAAAACGTCCACAGGACCAAAAACCAAATGTGACTGCTGGATTAAAATGCGCTCCAGAAACTGGTCCTACTGCAAAAACCATTGTCAGCAACGATAAACCAAAGGCTAAAGAGACACCTACAAATCCAATTCCTAGGTCTGGATATCCAGCTGCAAAAATGGCACTACCACAACCACCAAACACAAGCCAAAAAGTTCCAAAAAATTCTGCAAATAATTTTTTCATAATATTAAAAAGTTAGATTTTTAAAGTATGACACTTAAATTAAAAAAAGTCACACAAGGAAATCAAATTACTGAAAAGTGTATCTTTGTAAAAAAATTAAGATGACTCTATTTTTAATTACATTAGCATTATTAGTACTTGCTGTTGGAGGTATTTCGATAAAAATATGGGCAAAAAAAGATGGCGAATTTGCGGGAACTTGTGCAAGCCAAAACCCAATGCTTAATAAAGAAGGGGAAGCCTGTGGGTTTTGTGGTAAAACCCCTGATGAATACAAAGACTGCTCTGAACCTCAACATTCATAAATTCTTTATTATTTAACAAACACATTGGAAGTAAACAACGCCATTCAAAAAGCTAAAGAAAATGATCAAATTGCATTCAATTTTTTATTGCATACATTTTGGAACGACGTCTTTGGCTTTTTGATGAAACGTACGAGGAATGAAAATGATGCAGAAGATATTACGATTGAGACATTTTCAAAAGCTTTCGAAAAAATTGAAACCTTTGATGAAAAATTCAAATTTAAAACATGGTTGATTACCATTGCAAAAAACACCCATTCGGACAGTTTAAGAAAACAAAAAATCTCTCTCAGCAATCTAACCACAGAAGAAGATGAAAAAAGAGCATACAGAATTAAAGATGAAGCACCCTCTCCAGAAGACAAACTCATTACTGAGCAAAACTTAGCAGAGTTATTAAAAGATATTAAAAAATTAAAACCGCACTACCAACAAGTTATCAATTTGCGGTATTTTCTAGAATTGTCCTATATCGAAATTTCAAAAGAAATTAATGCCCCTGTAAATAATGTAAAAATTAAACTCTTAAGAGCAAAGAAGTTATTAGCTGAAATTATTTTAACCAAACAATGAAACGCTTCATACAAAAACTAGGTCCTGGGCTTCTTTTTGCAGGAGCTGCCATTGGTGTTTCTCACCTTGTGCAATCGACACGTGCAGGTGCAGATTTCGGATTTGGATTTATTTGGGCGTTACTACTCATTCACCTGGTTAAATACCCCTTTTTTCAATATGGACCGCGCTATGCCAGTGCAACCGGTGAAAGCTTACTAGAAGGTTACCAAAAATTAGGTAAATGGGTTTTGATACTTTACGGACTGCTAACTTCTTTAACAATGTTTACCATTCAAGCAGCCGTAACGATTGTAACTGCTGGTATTGCCACTTCTTTATTTGGCGATTTTATCAGCGTAAAGGTTTGGACTGTTGTGATTTTAAGTGTATGTTTTATCATTCTAAATATTGGAAAATATCATTTTTTAGATGTCATGATGAAAATCATTATTATCTCTTTAACACTTACAACTTTAATGGCAACTGCAATGGCCATTTACAATTCGAACGAAGCAGTTTCATTTATACAATTATTACCAAAAGGTAGTGTCGAAGTTACATTTTTAATCGCCTTTATGGGCTGGATGCCAGCCCCTTTAGATGTTTCAGTTTGGCATTCGTTATGGACTACTGAAAAACAAAAAAATAGCAACGAAAAACAGAGCCCAAAAACAGCATTATTAGATTTTAATATTGGATACTTAGGAACCATTATTTTAGGAATTAGTTTCATAGCACTTGGTGCACTTATCATGTACCCTACTGGACAAAGTTTTAGTAATAGTACAGGGATGTTTTCTGTTCAACTTATTGAAATGTACACGCAAAGCCTCGGAAATTGGGCTTATATCATTATTGGAATCGCAGCTTTCACTACTATGTTTAGTACCACTTTAACAACGCTTGATGCTTCGCCTCGATCCATGCATAAAACCACTGAATTGGTGTTTGAAAAACCATTCAAAAACGGCTATCTAATCTGGAGTATTGTACTAATTCTAGGCACTCTCTGTATTTATTTTTACTTTCTCTCTGAAATGGGGAAACTCATAAAAGTGGCTACAGTATTATCATTCCTAACTGCCCCCTTTTACGCACTCACCAACTATATTTTGATTTCAAGCAAACATACTCCAAAAGATTGGCAGCCTTCAAAATTCATGCATTTTATAAGTTGTTTGGGACTCCTTTTTTTAGTAGGTTTTAGCATATGGTATCTCACAATTTTATGATTAATTTATAAGAATACTTTGTATCTTTGTGGCTCAAATTGAACACATGGCAGTAGAAACACTTTCAGATCCAATTGTAAGACAACCTAAACCAAAATGGCTTCGTGTCAAACTGCCAACAGGCAAAAAATACACTGAACTCAGAGGGCTTGTTGATAAATATAACCTCAACACGATATGTACTTCTGGAAGTTGCCCAAATATGGGTGAATGCTGGGGCGAAGGTACTGCTACCTTTATGATTCTAGGAAATATTTGCACACGATCCTGTGGTTTTTGTGGTGTTAAAACTGGACGCCCAGAAACTGTAGATTGGGATGAACCTGAAAAAGTAGCACGTTCCATCAAAATTATGAATATCAAACATGCGGTTCTTACTAGTGTCGATAGAGATGATTTAAAAGACATGGGAAGTATCATGTGGGCAGAAACCGTGAAAGCGGTAAGACGCATGAATCCAAATACCACCATGGAGACTTTAATTCCTGATTTTCAAGGCATCGAGAAACACATCAATCGTATTATAGAAGTCGCTCCAGAAGTGGTGTCACATAATATGGAAACCGTAAGACGCTTAACTCGTGAAGTACGAATTCAAGCCAAATACGATAAAAGTTTAGGCGTTTTAAAATACTTAAAAGATCAAGGACAACGCCGCACCAAAACAGGTTTGATGCTTGGTCTTGGAGAAACCCGCGATGAAGTTATTGAAACGCTTCATGACATACGAAATGCAGACGTGGATGTGGTCACAATTGGACAATACCTCCAACCTAGTAAAAAGCATTTACCTGTAAAGCAATTTATCACTCCAGATCAATTCAAAGAATATGAAACCATTGGATTGGATTTAGGATTCCGCCACGTTGAAAGTAGTGCTTTAGTAAGATCTTCTTATAAAGCTCAAAAACACATCAACTAATCATGGTTCGGGTCGCCATCAATGGCTTTGGACGTATTGGCCGGCGGGTCTTCAGACTCTTATTGGCACACCCAACGATTGAAGTGGTTGCTATTAACGATTTGGCTGATACCAAAACCTTGGCGCATTTGCTCAAATACGATAGTATTCACGGGACTTTAAAAAGAACTATTTCTAGCGACCCTACGCACATCAACCTTGATGATCTTGCGATTCCTGTCTTAAATAAAATCCATCCAAAAGACCTCAACTGGACGCCCTATAATGTAGATATTGTTATTGAAGCTACGGGAAGATTTAAAACCAAAAAGGAGTTAATTCACCATGTAAACAATGGAGCTACTAAAGTTATTTTAAGCGTCCCTCCTACCGACGATGATATGAAAACTGTCGTTTTAGGGGTTAATGACAATTTATTAGATCAAGAGGAGACTATCATTTCAAATGCTTCGTGTACTACTAATAATGCCGCACCTATGCTTTCTATCATAAATGAGTTATGTGGAATTAACCAAGCGTACATTACAACGGTGCATTCCTACACTACAGATCAAAGTTTACACGATCAACCACATAAAGATTTAAGACGGGCACGCGCTGCGGGGCAATCCATTGTTCCTACCACTACTGGTGCAGCAAAAGCATTGACAAAAGTTTTTCCAGAACTGGCCAATTGTATTGGTGGGTGTGGAATTCGAGTACCAGTCATTAATGGATCACTCACAGATATTACATTTAATGTTAAAAAAGAA
>Ga0209534_10002328_pt1 | contig 18975 bp, 14 predicted proteins | sample COG_07_FD_184751 | JGI IMG/M metagenome (GOLD analysis project Ga0209534, IMG submission 184751) | Pelagic Microbial community sample from North Sea - COGITO 998_met_07 (SPAdes) (version 2) | ecosystem: Environmental > Aquatic > Marine > Neritic zone/Coastal water | place: Helgoland, sampling...
CGGAGCTGTTTTAGGGATAAACACTTCCAAAGGCTTTGATTGAATTCGTTTAAGGGTTTTTGCAAACAGTGGACCAGCGAGCACCATGCAGGGTATGGCTACTATAAGCCCATAAACAAGTGTGAGACTTAAATTGGCATTAAAAATACTCACTAGAGCAGTAGGAGAGGGGTGTGGAGGGAGAAATCCATGGGTCACAGATAATGCCGCCAGTAGGGGGATTCCAACATAGACTGCAGGTAATTTGTATTGATAGACAGCAGAAAAAACAAGGGGAACCAGCAATACAAATCCTACGTTGTAAAACAGGGGAATACCGACTATAAACCCGGTGAGCATAAAAGCCCATGGTAAGTTTTTCTGGCCAAAGGTTTTGGTTAATACTTCGGTGATTTTTTTAGCGGCCCCACTGTCTGAGATAATTTTTCCAAACATAGCACCCAAACAAACTATAACGGCCAGTGAGCCTAACATACCTCCTATACCAATCTCTATAGTTTGCGATATTTCACTGATGGGAATACCCAAAAGTACTCCAGCCACAATGGAAATAATTAAAAAGGCTAGGAAGGGATTTATTTTACCCCAGGATATGAGGAGAATAAGTAAAAAGACACAAAAGGCAACAATGAGTATAGACATAAAAGTAAAATCGATTTGTTTATAATTCTAAAATTCCAAGGATTCCGTTGTATGAAATCACAATGGCAAAAATAAAGGCGGCCCATAGACCAATATTTACTAGGAGACCAGTCTGATAACCTTTCATGATTTTCTGGTTGTTTGCCATCATAATAATTCCTCCAACCACAGCAGGTAAAACAAAGACATTAAATACCTGAGACAGTATTTGAATCTCAATAGGATTTGCTCCTAAAATAGGACCAATCAAAGCCACTGCACATGCAATGGCTGTGATAACTTTAAATTGTTTGGAAGTGGTGTCTAAGGTGCCTGATTGGTAATCTGCCAATAAAAGGGGTGCAATGAGCAAGCAGGGAAAAATAGAAGATAAACCGGCACTTAGGGCCCCAAAAAAGAAAATAGCCACAGCTAATTTTCCCGCTACCGGTTCAAGAGTATTGGCCATATCTAAGACTTGGGTCACTACTTTTCCTTCGTGAAATAAAGCCCCACTGGCTACTGCCATAATGGTCCCGCTAATGATGAAAATTAAAACAGCAGCTGTAATGGCATCTTTTTTTTGCTGGTCTTTATTTGCTAAGGTCCAACCTTTTCCTTTTATAAAAAGAGGCCTAGACAAGAAGGTGGCAGAGGCCATAGTGGTTCCCACAAATGCTGCGACCAACATTTTACCCCCAGGTACTTGGGGAATTGAGGGTATTAATCCTTTGACTATATCTAGGGGCAGGGGTTGCACAAATAACAGCGAAAATAAAAAGGAACCCCCCATAATAGATACAAAGATCACGAGTATTTTCTCAAAGAAAGTATATTTGCCCACCAGTAGTAAGCCATAAAAAATTACAATAATAGCCATAGCTATTCCTAATACCGTTTCGTATTTATACGCACTGAGTCCTTCGTAATTTAAGGCCAGTATTTCATAGATAATATTAGAGGAGATTCCTAAAATTCCCATGAGAGAATTCCATTGGCCAAAGGTAATTCCTATCATGATCATGATAGCCAGTACCTTACCGTATTTAAAGTATTTTTTAAAACCGTACAGAGCGGTTTCTCCTGTGATTAAGGCATAATTTCCATACACAAACATCAACAGTCCAGAAAAGAGACAACTCAGAAGGAGTACCCAAAGCAGCTGCATCCCAAACTTGCTTCCAGCAACAATCATGGCTGTAACGCTCCCAGTCCCTATTGTGTAGCCAATAGCAAATATTCCTGGACCAAATCCCAAGATCAATAAAACGATTTTTTTAAGTATGCCTTTCTTTTCAGTGGTGTTTCCCATGGTGGTCGGTTGGCTTTTATTTCCAGATAGTGTGGTGGTTTTTTTGAAGGGCGTCGTCTATTCTTTTATAGGTATGTGCCCCAAAATAATCTCGTTGGGCCTGTATGATATTGGCCGCTGAGCGATCTGTTTTTAACTGATTTAAAAAGTTGACAGACTCACTTAAACAGCTAATGGGAATTTCTGATAGAATGCAATTGGCTACTACCTTATTCGCGATAGGCTTTAAAAGAAGTAATTCATTTTGTATGGTTGGAGCATCCAAAAGGTCACTAGATTCTTTGAGAATAGGCACTACTTTTTTCATTAGGTCAGACTTAATAATGCAGCCATTGGTCCAAATACGAGCCAATTCACTGAGATTTACGCTCCATTGATAACTTTTAGCTGCTTCTGAAATTAATTGAAAACCTTGATAGTGATTTATAATTCTAGCAAAATGGTAGGCTTTTAACAAATCTGCTTCCTCTATGATTTTGACCGAGGGACTGGCCTTAAAAATAGTGGAAACTTTTTCACGCTGTAATTTAAAAGAGGAGGTGAATCTCGCAAAAAGGGCATTGGCAATTAGAGTACTTGGCACTCCTAGTTCTGCCGTGGCAATGGTGGTCCAGTTTCCAGTTCCTTTATTGGCTGCTACGTCTAAAATCTTTTCTACTAAAGGAGTGTCTCCTTCTTTTTTCTTTAGTATGTCTATGGTGATCTCCAGTAAGTAACTGTTCGAATCGGATTTCCAGGATTCAAAAATACCAGCTATTTCTGTAGCATTCTTTCCCAAAGACCTTAAGATAGCATACATTTCTGCAAGCAATTCCATCTCTACATACTCAATGCCATTATGAACCATTTTTACAAAGTGGCCGCTTCCTTCTTCTCCAATATAAGTACAGCAGGGCTTGCCGCCTTCTCCTTTAGCAGCAATGGCTTCTAAATAGGCTTGAATGGCCAGATAGGCCTCTTTGCTGCCACCCGGCATAATTGAAGGACCTGTTAAGGCCCCTTCCTCTCCGCCAGATACGCCGGCCCCAATAAACTGAATCTGTTTGGAATTTAAATAATTTAACCTTCTTTTGCTGTCTTTGTAATTAGAATTTCCACCGTCTATGAGAATATCTCCCTTGCTTAAAAAGGGGAGTATGTCTTCTATAACGGAGTCTACAATGGGCCCTGCATTGACCATGAGCATGATTTTCCTAGGGATTTCCAGTGCGTTTACAAAAGCCGCTATTTCATCAAAAGCTGCGGCTTCTTTTAGCTCTGGAAAATGATTCTTAAAATTTCTTGCAACGCCTTCTTCTACTCCAGCTAAGTGTCTGTTGAATAAAGCTATTTTAAAGCCTTTTTTTGCCATATTTCTCGCCAAGCTTTTTCCCATGACGCCCAATCCAAATAGGCCAAATTCCTTTTTTTTACTAAATGTCATCACTAATTTTTCTATGATTTCTGTTATGCTTGCACTGACGTCTATTTCAATGGCATTTTTAGGTGCCTCCAAGGTGTTAAATTGAGATTGCAACAATTCTGGGGGCATGAAATGTCCCGCTCTAGCTTGAATTCTCTCTAGGATGAGTTCATAACTCCCCTTTAAGTAAATCCATTGACATGTAGCTGTAAAGTCTTTGGAGAGTTGCTGTCTGTACACTTCCTTTAATGCAGAGCAAACCATCACTGCCCCCTCTTTTTTAAGGGCCCCTTTCGCTAATAGGTTTAGGTTTTCTAACCAAGCCCATCTGTCGGAATCTTCTAAGGGTATTCCTTGACGCATTTTGTCAATATTGGCCTGAGGGTGGTAATCATCTCCGTCATAAAAAGGCAGATTTAAGGACTTGCTCAACGCCTGTCCAACACTACTTTTTCCGGCACCGGATACGCCCATGACTACGTAAATTTTATTTGAAACCATGTAAAACTTTGGTTTGAGAGAAAAAGATTTATTTCCAATTGCCTAACAAATTAGACTAAAATTTGAATTTAGCCATCCAAATTAGGATTTAACTACACATTTTCATTAATTTTTCTTTCTGGTAATAATTATATAGAAAAATCAGCTATTTGATAAAAAATCAGCTATTTTTTTAGGAAGATGTTTTTTTTTAAGAAAAACTTAATATATATTTGGTAATCCAATCTGGTTTACCAATTTGGTTTACCAAATTAAAATAGCATAAAAAAAGGACAGGTGCACACCTGTCCTTTAAATAGAATACTTCTTTGGAGGGAAGTAAATATCAAATCACCACTAAGGGTTATTGATGATTCAAAAATAATCATTTTATATCTGTTAGTGTTGGTTTATAAAGTTTAATACTTAAAGTCAAACTAAAATTAACTTAAAACTAAATGAACTAAAGATGAAGTTAAAAACCAAATTTTTATTGATCGCTGTATTGTTGGTCAATATTCAGCTATTTGCACAGGACTCATTTACGGTTTCTGGAAGTGTAAAGGACTCTAATAGTCTGCCGCTTTTAGGAGTAAATGTGACCGTTAAAAATTCTACCAATGGAACTCAGACAGATTTCGATGGTAATTTTTCTATTGAGGTAAAAACAGGAGATATTCTTCGTTTTTCTTATATAGGATTTGTAAATCAAGATGTGCTAATTAGAAATCAAACACAACTTTTAATTGTTCTTGCAGAAGACCTTAACCTTTTAGATGAGGTTGTTTTAGTAGGGTATGGATCTAGAAAAAAGATTCATATGACAGGTGCGGTTGCTAGTGTAGTAAATGATGATCTAGACCAAATTGCAGTTGCCAGGGTAGACGACGCTCTTGTTGGACAAATTGCAGGAGTTAATATTGCTGCTACAGAAGGTGAAGCTGGTTCTGCTCCTACTATTAGAGTAAGAGGGGTTGGTTCTTTGAACGGAAGTTCTGCTCCTTTAATAGTGGTAGATGGTTTGCCAGTAGACAGTGATTTCTTAGGCAACTTAGACATGAACGAGGTAGCTTCTTTTGATGTATTGAAAGATGCTGCTTCTGCAGCCATATACGGATCTAGAGGTTCTAATGGGGTAATATTAATTACCACAAAACAAGGGAAAGAAGGAAAAACAAAATTTTCTTATAACACTTACACTGGTTTTAAAGAGGCCAGACAAAGTGATGCTTACTATTCCTCTATAGCGAAAACTGCTGCAGCCGAGTTGGCTGCAAACGGTGTCCTTTCAGATAAGACTGCATACAAGCAGCAAATTGGTATAGACCGTGATTGGCAAGATGTTATTTTTGATGGAGGTGTTATTCAGAATCATTCTTTTAGCGCCAGAGGTGGAAGTGAAAACACAAAATTCAGTACTTCACTTGGGTATCTTCATGACGAAGGTGTTTTATTGACTGATGATTTTAAGCGCTACAACATGAGAATAAAGTTGGACACTAAAGTGGGAAACAATTTTAAATTTGGCGCAAATCTTGCACCATCTTATTCCAGAAGAAGACGTTTTGACGGATCTACGCATGATATTTTAAGACAAACACCTTGGTTGCCTGTTTATCATGACGACAATACAATCCAGTATGTAGACAGAAATGTATATCCCGACGTTATTGTGGGTGATTATGCTTTACAGCGTCATTTTGACAACTACGGTCCAAATGCAACGGACATTTCTAATACCTCAAATACAAATCCAGCTGCTAAGATTCTTGAAAGAGACAGAAATGACTATAAATTTAAATTAGCAGGAAGTGTTTATGCAGATTTTAAATTAATGGATGGCCTGCATTTTAGAACAGTATTGTCTGGAGATTATCAAAATACTTTCCGTGACAGATGGCAGGGTGTTGAGTCTAACAGAAACGGTAATTCGGCAGCAAATTACAGTGTATCTAATGAAAATAGAATACACATGGTTACTGAAAATTATTTTACTTACGACAAAACTATTGGAGCTCACGATATTTCTGCCATTGCAGGTATATCTGCTGAAAAATGGGATTTCCAAGGAGACAGTATGTTAGGATCTGGATATACTTCAGATTTGATTAAAACAATGAGTGCAGCCACTGTGTTGAATAGTATTGGATCATTCAAATTAGCAGAGCGTTTCCGTTCCTATTACGGTCGTGTGAATTATGCTTATGATGATAAGTATCTCGCCTCTGTAAGTTACAGAAGGGATGGGAGTTCAATTTTTGGAGTAGATTCTAAATTTGGAGATTTCCCGGCAGCATCTTTTGGATGGAGGGTTTCTGAAGAAGAATTCTTGAAAGATAGCGAAGTGATAAGTAACCTAAAATTCAGGGTTAGTTATGGTTTCACTGGAAATAAAGATATAGACACTGGCAGTAATACTATTGATCTTTACCCTTCATTACCATTATTAGGTTCAAGTTCATCTATTGTCAATGGCAGTCCTCAGACGGCATTTATTGCTTTAAATATTGAAAACCCAATGTTACAGTGGGAAAGATTGCAGGAAATTAATCCAGGACTAGATTTTGGATTCTTTAATGGGGTTGTTTCAGGTTCTGTAGATTTTTACCAAAGAACAAGTGATCAGTTGTTGTTATACAATCCAGTTTCTTCTACCACAGGTTTTGATAGTGCCTTAGTGAACTTAGGTGAAGTAAGAAATAGTGGTCTAGAATTGGAGTTAAGAACAAGAAATATTACATCTGAAAAGTTCAGATGGTCTTCTACTTTCTTGGCTTCTACCAATAAAAATGAGTTGTTAGATTTTGCAGATGCAAATGGTCAAATCCAAAACGTAGATGCAAAAAGAGCTTCAGAGTGGATTAATTCTGTTGGTAACCCAATTTCCTCTTTTTATGGATGGGTTGTAGATTCAGATATCCCCCTTGAAAACCTTAAAAATCCATATCATCCAGTAGGTGCAGAAGCTCAAGATGTGTATGTAAAAGATTTAAATGGAGACGGTTTAATTGATGATGACGACAAAACTATTCTCGGTAATCCTTATCCAGACTTAGTTTGGAGTGTTACTAATGATTTTAAAATTGGCAATGTAGATTTTAGTTTCTTGTTCCAAGGAAGCCATGGAGCTGAAGTGAGAAATATGGGAGACCAGTATCTATTTAACCATTTTAACAGTGCAATGGATTTTGATCCATCTACGACACCAAATCAAGGATTTATCAAGCAGAAAATTTTCACTAATGACATTATTCAAGACGCCTCTTATATAGCACTAAGAAATGTAAATTTAGGCTACAAATTTTCTAAAAAATTAACTGAAAAGTTAGGATTATCTAGCTTCAGAGTATATGCCACTGGTCAAAACTTGTTTTATAAAACAGCAGACGGCTACACTGGTTTTAATCCAGAGTCTATCAATGATACGAGTCCTACTACTTATGGGTACCAGAGAGCTGGTTCTCCAATATTTAGCACTATTTCTTTTGGGACTAATATTGAATTTTAATTTAAAAAACATATATAAAATGAAACATATAAAATATATAGCCTTAGCCTTCATAGGTGGTTTGTCAATCTCATGTGAGACTAATTTTTTAGAGCCTGTTCCAGAAGTAGCTGTGAGTAGTGCTGGATATTTCCAAAACGACGAACAGATAGAAACTGGTGTGATGGGTATCTATGATGCTATTCAAGGTGTAAACTCGACCAGTTTAGATGACAATAGGGGGGTGCAGATTGAGTATTATGTGACCGAAATGAGAAGTGACAACACCAGGACTAAAAGTCAAGAAGGTGAAGCAGCTCAGTTTGAAGAATTCAATGTAACTACTCAAAATGGACTGGTTGCTAATTATTACAGAAGTTTTTTTAATGTAATATATAGGGCTAATCTAGTTCTAGATAACTTAGAAAATGCCACTGCCGGTTCTAGTGCTAAGTTTGAAGCAGAAGCTAAATTTGCTAGAGCTTATGCGTATTTTAATCTTGTGAGATTATTTGGAGATTTACCTTTAGTAGATGCTTTAATTGGACCACTAGACACTGATATTGCCTTTACAAGGGTGCCAGCAGCAAATATTTATGAACTCATTGTTAGTGATTTTGAATTTGCGGCAAATAACTTAGACAATTCACAAAAGAATAGGGCTTCACGTGCCGCTGCTCAGGGATTACTTGCTAAAGTTCATTTAACTTTAGGTAATTACACTCAGGCACAAGTTTTATGTGAAAGCGTCATTGGTGGCGATTACTCTTTAGCATCTAATTTCAGTGATATTTTTTATAATGAATCCAATAATGAAGTAATTTTTGCCGTGGGATACAACCCAGGAGTAGAAGCAGATAGTCAAGATTTTTCTGCAGAGTGGATGAATGGGGTAGGTAGAACAGCAGGTGTAAATTATGTTACCAATGAAGCCATTGAGGCTTTAGAAGCTTTCGGAGGAGATAGGGCGACCCTCTCTTACAGACAAGATTTATCTCAAGCTACTCAATATCAAGTAACCAAGTATTTGCCTAATGGTGAAGATGGAGGCGCAGATGGTAAAAGTTTTAATACAGACGCCACAATGTCTGGAAACGACTGGATTGTTTTAAGATATGCAGACGTTTTATTAATGCACGTAGAGTCTATTTTAGCAGGAGGTCAAGCAACTTCAGCCACTGCAGCTATAAGCTCTTTTCAGCAGGTAAGAAATAGGGCTGGGATTACAAGTTCAGTATCTGAGATCACCAAGCAAGACTTATTAAATGAAAGAAGGGTAGAATTAGCTTTTGAAAACCAAAGATTATTTGATCTAATCAGATTTGGTGTGGCACAAGAGCAATTAGCTCTTTTTTCAGGAGCCAATGGCTATGGTTTTAGCGCTACAGATCTTTTACTTCCAATTCCTCAAAGAGAAATCAACTTGAGTAACGGTAAAATGACTCAAAACCCAGGTTATTAATCAATAAAAAAAATTAAACATGACTCATTTATCATATATTAAAAATTCAAGTAAACTAGCAAAGGCTTTCCTTTGCTTGTTTGCCATGACGCTTACAGTTTCTTGTGATTTTGAATACGAACTTCCTGAGGCAGGATCTATTACTGATATTACAGCGCCAATGGCTAGTTTCTCTGCAAGTCAGAGTGAAGATAATTATTTGTCTTACTCTTTTTCAAATCTATCTTCGAGTGCTATTAATTTTGAATGGGATTTAGGCGATGGTAATACATCTACGTCTAAAGATGTATCCAACACATACGTATCCGAAGGTTCATATGTTGTTGTATTAACTGTCTCAGATGCATTGGGTGCAAAAAACACCATCTCTAAAATTGTTACGGTTGTAAAACCACCAGCACCTGCAGCAAAAGTGCCAACTGTCTTGGAAGCTAGTTTTGAAGACAACACACTCCCAGACGGTACTGGTGATGGTCGAGACTCTTGGAGAAATGACTTTGGAGGTGTGATTCAAATTACGAGTAGCCCTGTACAAGACGGTAAACAAGCAGCTAAATTTCCTTCAGCAGGAGATAGGGTAGCTTACCAGTCTGGTTTAGAAGTTACTCCTAATACAGATTATGTGATAACTTATTATTATACGATTAAAACAAGTCCAGAAGGATCTATTACGCTCAATGTTTTGGGAGGGACTATTGGATCTTTGTCTGAAGTCTCCTCAAAGAGTTTAGCCTCTCATGTAGGAACTGATCAAACAGATGCAAATACATATGTTAAAGTAGATTTAGAATTTAATTCTGGGGCTAACGATGCCATTTCATTGTTGATAACAAATGAAGGATCCGAATCTCGATTAGACAATGTTTCTATAGATTTAAAATAGTATAACCACTAATGAGATACCTGGTAGTTTTAGTCTCTTTTTTGTTTTTTCAAACCCTTCCAGCGCAGACAAATATAGCGCATGGCCAAGCGGAGGTTCAGAAGAGAAAGAAAAAACGATTAAAACTACCAGATATTGATTTGTCTCATTGGAAAGTAACTATTCCCGGAGGTTCCGGTAAAGGAGGTGCTTTAAGTGTTTCTCCGCCAACTATTAAAGATTATGCTACAAATGCTCTTTTGAAACCTTATATGTTCAATGATTCTGTTTCGGGTGCATTGGTTTTTTTTGCTATTCCAACAGATGCAACAACGGCCAACTCTAAATATTCTCGATCTGAATTAAGGGAGCAAATGGCTCCAGGGAATGACAAAGTAAATTGGACTTTTAAGCAAGGAGGTGAATTGAAGCTTAAGATGCAAATGGGTGATATTTCCAGAGATGCCAATGGCAAATATCATAAGGTTATTATTGCTCAAATACATGGAAGGCTTACAGAAGACCAAAAGGTATTAATAGGCGCAAAAGACAACAATGCGCCACCCGTCTTGAAAATTTATTGGCAGGATGGAAAAATTAGGGTAAAAACTAAGGAGTTGGTATTTACAGAAATTGATGCTGTTGGCATTTTACATGAAGAAGCATGGGAAGATGACAAGGGAAGAAATTTCAAAGATGCTGTTAACTTTAGAAAGTTCACCATTGAAGTAAAAGTATCAGAAGGTAAAATGGTGGTGTCTCTGAATAATGATGAATTTTTTGTTTATGACAGTATCCATTTAGAACGCTGGGGTATTTTTGAAAATTATTTCAAAGTAGGTAATTATTTTCAAACCAGAGATAAAGGTGCTTTTGCCTCTGTTAAAGTGTATGACATTGAGGTAAAGCACTAAGAAAGTTACATATGTTAGTTTAGTTAGACTCAGAGGCTCTTTTCAGCAAATCAGCCAAGGGCCTTTGTTTTTATTAAATGTTTAAAATTAAATGTCAGTTTGTGGTAGTTATTTCATATTTTAGCAACCAATCTGGTTAACCAATTTTTATAGCACGATTTTATGAATGTTCAATTACTTACAAGTAGTGATAATAAAGACACACAGAAAGGTATTATTTCTAAACTCAAAGATTTGATTGAGTTTAAGAATTTAGAACCCGGAGACAAACTTCCCTCTGAGCGAATGTTATCTGAAAAGTTTGATGTCAGTAGAAGTAGTATAAGAGAAGCAATTCAAAAGCTAGAATTTTTTGGTATTCTAAAGTCAAAACCACAAAGCGGTACATTTATAGCAGACATTGGTCGGGTTGCCATGGCCGGAATGATTGATGATATTTTGAGACTAGACGAGCCTGATTTTAAATCCCTGGTTGAAACTAGAATTTTACTAGAACTTAAGATAGTAAGTCTAGCTGCATTACGAAGGACCGAAAAAGATTTGGCAGCAATGAAATATGCTTTAGAATCTTACAGGGATAAAGTGCTTAATAATGAAGATGCTGTTGAAGAAGATTTACTATTCCATTTGGCCATAGCAAAGGCCAGTAAAAACAGTTCTATGAACACCTTCATGTTGATTATAACTCCCGAAATTATAACCAATTTTGAGAAATATCATGTATGTGATTCAAACCAATCAAAGCTTGGAATTGAAGAGCACGAAAATATTTTTGAAGCGATTAAAAATCAAGATCCTATAAAAGCTAGAGAAAAGATGAAAGTTCATTTTAGCGTTTTATACCAGTATTGTAGCGAGAATTAAAAAAGATTAAAATTTAAAAAAATAAGTGCACAATTATTTTTTTAAATGTTTTGGAGGGGGTAAAATTGAATCATTCTTTTTTGGGTGTTTTCCTTTTTGCTTATAATTTACTAATTAGCCTGCAGGGGTATAATTTAATTATAAATTAAATGAAAGTAAAAGGTTTAAGGTGGTGGATCATTACGCTTATTTGTATCGCTACTGTTATTAATTATGTAGACAGAACTGCCTTTGGAGTCATGTGGCCAGAAATGGGAAAAGACTTAGGTATGGATGAGCATGATTATGCATTTATGCTCAATGTTTTTATGATTACCTATGCAGCTGGTAAATTTTTATCGGGCAAGTTATATGATATAATAGGTACTAGATTGGGTTTTGTTTTTTCAATTGCCGTATGGTCTGGTTCTGCTATACTTCATTCTTTTTCAAGAGGAATTATTTCGCTTTCGATCGTGAGGGGGTTTCTTGGAATAGGAGAGGCGGGCAATTGGCCAGGGGCTGTTAAGAGCAATGCCGAATGGTTTCCAGTAAAAGAACGTGCTATTGCGCAGGGTATATTTAATACTGGAGCATCTTTAGGGAGTGTTATAGCACCCGCATTAATTGCTTTTTTATACGGTCACTTTGGTTGGAGGGCTACATTTATAATTCTTGGAATTGTTGGTTTTGTTTGGATTATTCCATGGATGTTTATCAATAAAACCACTCCTGAAAACCATCCTTGGTTGACAGATTCAGAAAGAGCACATATTTTTTCTGAAGAGCCTGTTGAAAAAAAGCCGGTCAAATCTAAAAGCTTGCCTCTAAAAACTATTTTGAGCTACAAACAATCTTGGGGTGTTTTAATGGCTAGATTTTTTATTGAACCCATATGGTGGCTTTTTGTAGGTTGGATGCCTTTATATCTCAATTCTAAATACGGTTTCAGTATTCAAGAAATAGGTCAGACCATATGGATTTCTTATTTAGGCGGAATGGCGGGTAGTTTACTAGGGGGATGGTTTTGCAGCAAATTGATTGAGAAACACGCTGTTGATTTTGCCAGAAAAACATCCATACTCATTGGTGTGATATTTATATTTTTTGGCCTTCTGGGCGTTATTTTCTTAGTAGATGAAAAAAACCCAATGACCTTCATATATATTGTGGGGATGGTTCTTTTTGGTTTTCAGTTCTCTATTGGAAACATTCAAACATTGTCTAGTGATCTTTTTAGAGGCCCTTCAGTAGGAACTTTAGCTGGTTTAGCTGGAAGTATTGCAGCTGTTTCTGTTATAATAATGAACTGGTTAATTCCGATCATCACAACAGAATCATATACACCAGCTTTTATCATTATTGCAGTGCTAGCTCCGCTAGCGATGCTTTCAATATATCTATTCATACATAAAATTGAGAAGGTAATACCTTCTACTAATTAATTAATATAAATTCAATAAAATGAAATTACAAGGAAAAGTAGCAGTTGTTACAGGAGGCGCTAGAGATATAGGTAGAGCTGTGTCTGTCAAGTTAGCTAGTGAAGGCGCTAAGGTTGTTGTCAATTATTTTGAAAATGAATCTGAAGCTAATGAAACAGTTAAATTAATCGAGAATTCAGGTGGTGAAGCAATTGCTGTATATGCAGACGCGACTAATCTTGAGGATATTTCCAATCTTGTTAAAGCAACTACCGCTGCCTTTGGCGCTAAAGTAGACGTTCTTGTTAATGTTGCTGGTGGTTTGTTTGCCAGAAAAACAATAGACGCAGTAGATGTTGACTTTTACAACCTGTTAATGGATGTAAACTTTAAATCTGCTGTATTTGTAACCCAAGCATTTAAGCCTTTGATGGGAAAAGGTGCTTCTGTTATTAATTTTGCTTCTCAAGCGGCAAGAGATGGTGGTGGTCCTGGGGCTAGTTTATATGCAGCTTCTAAAGGAGCTGTTATGACTTTTACAAGAGCCATGGCAAAGGAGTTTGGTCCAGATGGAATAAGAGTAAATGCGCTTTGTCCAGGAATGATTGCGACTAAATTTCATGATGACTTTACAAAAGATGAAGTAAGGACAAAAGTTGCAGCTGGAACTCCATTGAGAAGAGAAGGTAATGCTAGTGAGGTAGCAGATCTAGTTTCTTATTTAGCCAGTGATGAATCTTCTTTTGTGACAGGTAATAATATTGATATTAACGGAGGTTTAGCCTTTAGCTAAAAATATACATATAATAAGATATGAAGAAAGTAGTTACGTTTGGAGAAATTATGTTGCGTTTAGCACCACAAGAATTTTTAAGATTCTCTCAGGCATCTAGCTTTGATGTAGTATATGGAGGAGGAGAGTCAAATGTAGCAGTATCACTTGCTAATTATGGTGTTCCTGTGAATTTTGTAACTAGATTGCCTAAAAATGATATTGGTGAGTGCGCTCTTATGGAAATGCGTAAGAGAGGTGTTAATACAGATCATATCATAATAGGTGGAGATCGTTTAGGAATCTATTTCTTAGAGACAGGAGCTGTATCTAGAGGCTCTAAAGTGGTTTATGATAGAGCTCATTCTGCTATGAGTGAAATTAAGCCAGGTATGGTTGATTGGGAGAAAGCATTTGAAGGAGCAGATTGGTTTCATTGGACTGGAATTACACCTGCAATTTCACAGTCTTCTGCCGATGCTTGTCTTGAAGCAGTTCAAATTGCTAGCAAGATGGGACTTACAATTTCCACAGATTTAAATTATAGAGCAAAGCTTTGGACCTATTGTGATAATTCTAAAAGAGAGGAGATTATGACTGAGCTCACCTCGTATTGTGATATTGTTTTGGGCAATGAAGAAGATGCTGAAATGCACTTTGGAATAAAGCCTGAGGGAATTAGTGTTCAAACTGAGGGGCATAATGTTAAGGCAGAAGCTTTTTTGTCTGTTTGCGAACAAATGATGAAAAAATTCCCTAGAGCAAAAAAGGTCATTACAACTCTTAGAGGCTCTATTAGTGCATCTCACAATACTTGGGCTGGTGTTTTGTTCGATGGAAAAACATTATACACTTCCCCACAATATCAAATCACTGATATTGTCGATCGTGTTGGTGGTGGAGATTCATTTATGGGAGGACTCATATATGGGTTAAAGCAATATCCTAATGACGATCAAAACGCTTTAAATTTTGCAGTAGCGGCCTCTTGTTTAAAACACACTATAAAAGGAGATGCTAACTTAGTAACCGTTTCAGAGGTTGAAAAACTTATGGGGGGAGATGCTTCAGGTAGAGTTGCAAGATAAATTTTATATAGAATCGAAAAAATATGGCAAGATACTCAAGAATAGAGGTGGCACAAGTTATGAAAGAAACAGGATTAGTTCCTTTGTTCTTTCATTCTGACATTGAAGTTGCAAAAAAGGTTTTACAAGCATGTTATAATGGAGGTGCGCGTCTTATGGAATTCACTTCTAGAGGAGATTTTGCTCATGAAGTTTTTGGAGAATTAAACAAATACGCTTTATCTAAACTTCCAGGGATGATTCTTGGAGTAGGTTCCGTAACAGATGCAGGATCCGCTTCTTTATATATGCAGTTAGGTGCTAATTTTGTTGTTACACCTGTACTTAGAGAAGATATCGCAATTGCTTGTAATAGAAGAAAAGTACTTTGGTCACCAGGCTGTGGAAGTTTAACTGAAATAGCAAAAGCAGAGGAATTGGGTTGTGAAATAGTAAAACTTTTTCCAGGCGGTAGTTATGGCCCAAGCTATGTAAAAGCAATTAAAGGCCCACAGCCATGGACGAGCATTATGCCTACAGGAGGAGTATCTCCAACCAAAGAAAGTATTGAGGCATGGTTTAGTGCAGGAGTAACTTGTGTTGGTATGGGATCAAAACTTATCTCTAATGAAGTTATTGCTAGTGGAGATTACAAAGGGTTAGAAAATAAAGTCAGCAAAGCATTAGCTCTAATCAAATCAGCTAGAGGATAGATGACAAGGATATTGTTATTTGTGTTTTTTATTTTAATAGGTTGTAGTAAAGAAAATGAAACACAAAACAGGCCTGTTAGTTCTGGAAGTGAAACGCTAGTGTCCATAGATGAAACTAGTTCGACTGGAGAGCAAGAAAACACTTATGCTTCAATAGATTTCTCGAACTGGAAGCTCACACTCCCAGTAGATGAAAATAATAATGGCAGTCCGGATGAATATTTACCAGCAAGTTTGGTAAATGGAGCCTATCGGTCCAACAATCAAATTAAGCCATTCATGTATGACCAAATAGAGGATTCCTCTATTGTATTTTATACCTATCCACAGTCTTCTACTACCAACAGTTCTTATTCAAGAACAGAGCTAAGAGAATTAATTAACCCCTCGAATTCAAGAATAAACTGGACCCTAGCACAGGGTGGTGAAATGAGGGGTAGATTAAAATTAGAGACTATTTCAAAAGATGCAGCTTCTAATATGGAATATCACAAGACTATAGTGATGCAAATTCATGGAATTATCTCTATTTCAGACATGGAGACGCATGGTTTTAGTTCAAACAATGGACCTCCATTAATTAAAATATATTGGAAAGATGGCTTTTTATGGTGTCATAAAAAATCTTTAGTAGATGAGGCCACAAGTGGCGATGCACTTTTAGAGGTGAGCTCCAGTATTTGGACAGATGAAAAAGACAACCTAGGTTATGTTGGTTTTGAACCTTTTGATTTTAGAATTACCGCCAGCAATGCGAAAATTGAGGTACAATTAAATGAAAACGAACCACTGATTTATCAAGATATTAGTCTAGAGAAATGGCCTTTTGAAAATTATTACAAAGCAGGTAATTACTTGGGGACTAACACACAGGGTGCTTTTTCCTATGTAAAATTTTACTCATTAGAAATTACTCACTAGAGTTTTAAATCTTAATCTATGATTTTTCAATCCAAAAAGGATCTTTAGATATCTTAGTTCTTTACTACTTAGGAAAGCTGTAACATTTGTAACCTTCTTAAATTGTAAGATTTGTAAGGTTTTTGAATTTATAGAAGGGGAGAACTATGTTTAAGAGTTATTCATTTTGCATTAAATAAATACTCTCAATATATTAATATTATTAGTTGTTAAAGAAAAAGGTAAATTAGTATTTCCAAATCTTACTAAATGAGAAATCTTATCTTCCTACTTAGCATCTTCGCTATTGTTTTGTCTTGTTCTTCAGATGAGACCTCAACACCTGTTACACCGCCACCAGCCCAAATAGTTAAATTTACTATTACATTATCTGCAGGTGAAGGAGGAACTGTATCTACTACAGGTGGTGAATATGAAGCAGGTCAGACTGTTTCTGTTACTGCTACTCCACAGGGTGAATATGTATTTACAAGCTGGTCTGATGGCAATACAGACGCTACAAGGACCATTACAGTTGATTCAAACTCAACACTAACAGCAAACTTTGAGAAAAGAAAGTATCCTTTGACATTAAACATAGAAGGAGAGGGTGAAGTCTTGGAAGAGATAGTAAATACTGGTAGAACTACAGACTATGATTCAGGCACTACTGTAAAGCTGACAGCCATTGCTACTGGTGAATGGTCTGTTTTTGAAACTTGGGGTGAGAGTATTGAGGCAAATGAGGAGTCAATTCAAATAAATATTAATGAACCTATAACATTGAATGTAAAGTTTAAAGAGTCAAATATCATAATCAATGAAAATGTTACCCGAATAGATATTCCTGGACAATCTACTGAATATTTAAGAGCTTCATTTTACAATGTTAGTGGCCCTTTTCATTACTTAAGTGATGGTGAAAATTATATGTTTTATCCTGGAACTGTTTTTTGGGGGCAAAATAAACCAAACTCTAAAGATGATATTCAATCATCACCTTCTCATTCTTTAAAAAGAGTTAATGGAAAATGGGAATATTTTAAATTATATGAAGACATCCAATTTTGGGGTGCAAGGAATTTTGAAATTTTAGGAAAATATATAGTTATTGGAGACGGGAATGAAATTGGAAGTGATATGACTGAATGGGATGGAGATACTTTTTATGGAGAAATAATGAGTCAGGGAGAAATTAAGTGGACTAAAGTTAATGACAACAATAATAGAGGTTTTTATCACGGTAGTACTATTGGAGATCTTAATGCTGACGGATATTTAGATATTGGTGGAGCTCCAGGCCAATGGTTTGAAGATGAGCAAGAATGGCGACTGAAAATTTTTCAACAAAATCAAGATGGATCTTTTAAAAACATTGATGCTGTGATTGACTATGGAAAACATAATTTACCATTTACTTTAGATTTTGCAAATCTCTTTGGTGATTCAAAAGACGAGATAATTACTGCTGACTACGGAGGAGGTAACCCATCAGACAATCCCAATTTAAATAATATCAAAATTTTCGTTTACGATGAAGAATCTAACAAATACTCTCTTCATTGGCAGTCATCATCACCCACAGCTTTTTACGATATTGGAATGGGCGCTACATCAATTAAAGTTTATGACTTTGATAATGATGGCATTCAAGACATATCAGTAGCAAGAGAGGACCAACAGGGAAATTCTTTTGAAATCTGGAAAGGAAATGGCGATGGAACTTTTGTTCCGCATTTTTCTACGCCTATTTGGAATGAAAATGAATTACAATTTAGAGAGTTTCTTCTAATGGATGTCAATAATGATAATTCAATGGATATAGTTTTAAGGCCATTTCATTATGGAAGTCTTTATAGAAATAATCCTGTTTGGTGGGATGTTTATCAAAACGACGGAATAAAATTAAATAGCCTTATATGGTTGAATAATCAGGATGGTACATTTAGCAGCTATGATAATGAACAGTTGAAAATAGAGGGTATGTTGGTTGACAATGTTCATCCATATATGGAAAATGGAATATTACATTTTACGGGAACATTTACAACAGAGGAAGGAAATTTGTATGGCCAAGATGCAATTGACTTAACCACTTATGACATAAAAGTCAACATCAAATAATGTTTCAATCACTATATAAAAGCCTCCTTACGGGGGCTTTTTTGCATAGTAGGCATATCACTTTCCTCTAACTCACTTACCTCAAGTCCTCTTAAATAGGTTAAACTAACGGCTAAAGAACTATGTCCCATCGCTTGTTGTAGTTTACTTAGAGACCCTGTTCTTTTATAGATTTCTATGGCTCCTGAATGCCTAAAAGAGTAAAGTGTTTGGTCTTGTTCAAGTAGATTCTTAATATTATGTTTCAACTAATTGTTTGTCTTAATATGCATAATTGCAATACTATTTATATATTTATGGATATTAACTAATTAAAATAAACACAAAATGAAAAAATTATTATTAATAATAGCGGTAGTATTTACTAATACTACTTTTTCTCAAAAGAAAAATTCAAATGGTAAAATATATGATAAACATCCTGCCATAAATACCGTTGAAAGTTTCACTAAAGCATTCGTTGAAGGTAGTCAAGAAGAATTAAAAGCATTAGTTTCTGATGACTTTAAATGGTGGCAAATGAATGCTATGATGCCTAAGCCTTTAACAATTGAAAATTTAATTGCTCGCTCGGAATATCTTGCAAAAAATG
>Ga0209534_10002329_pt1 | contig 18969 bp, 11 predicted proteins | sample COG_07_FD_184751 | JGI IMG/M metagenome (GOLD analysis project Ga0209534, IMG submission 184751) | Pelagic Microbial community sample from North Sea - COGITO 998_met_07 (SPAdes) (version 2) | ecosystem: Environmental > Aquatic > Marine > Neritic zone/Coastal water | place: Helgoland, sampling...
AAAGTTTAATACTTTTTAAGAAAAAGTTTAGACAAAAAAATACTTTTTAGAAAAAAGTAAAATCAAAAACATAGATTTTGTTAAAACTTTTATAAAGTTTAATACTTTTTAAGAAAAAGTTTAGACAAAAAAAAAATAAAAAGTAAAGCAAAAAATAAAAAGTAAGTTTTAATTATTTTCTAAAGTAAATTTTTTGATTTTACTTTTTTTTAAAAAGTATTTTTTTTTAAGAAAGCTTTTCGTATACAAAGTAATTATTCAAGAAACTATAGCGTTTCATTTCATCGTCCATTTCTTTCACTCTACCGTATTTTTTGGCATCGCTAACACTAGTAAATAAGTTTTCAAAACTGGCATTTTCAACCAATTTGAGACCATATTTACTGCATGTTTTAGTTAAATAGTCCATATTTGTTAAATATTCATTAAAGGTGGTTCCAATAGATTCATTGTAAACACCAATTTCCATTCCAAGTGATGCATCATTAGAACTAAATTTAGTTTGGTTGTATTTTTTCGTGATTTTCCATATTAAGGTTTCCCCTGAATTACTAATAATATCGTTATCTTTTAATGCTTCAAACACCGCTTCGCCATTGAGGCATGTCCCAATAAATCGCCCTCCAGGCTTTAAACTTTTAGACACATTATTTAAATAAATATTAATCATTTCAGGAGTTTTAAAATAGTAGTGGATTGAAAACTGACTACTGACCACATCAAAACCACCATCTTTAACTTCGCCGTTACCAAGATTGTAAAAGTTTCGTAGTTTCCCATTAGTAACTTGGCTCATAGGTATATTACCATAAATAATATCCAAATAATATTTATTTAATTCATCACCACCACTGCTACCATTCAATATATTTTTGGAGGTATCTCCCCAAATCATCATGTAATTTTCGCCGATATGAGTGGTATCCATTTCGCTCATTTTGTTTAAAATGCGGTTGCACGCACCATTAGCACTATCATTTAAGCCATGTTTAGAAATATCGATGCCAACAAACATATTTACTTGTGCTTCCATCCAGTGATTCAAATCACCGCCTTTGCCAACAGATGTATCCAACATATTTTTACTATTTAATGTGTTATTAACTATCAAATGCTTTTTAACAAATGAATGATAATCATACATTGGACCACCTTTTCGTGTAGAACGTTTCATTATACGGTCATAATAAGTGTCAAATTCATCACCTTCTTCAATCTTCCCGGTTGTAATCATTTCTAATGTAACGGCATCATGAATACAATTCCACACGTTCATTGCTGTGACAAAATCATTTGGATTTAAATTATCTCTTACTCTCATAGGTTTCCATTTAAATATAGTATCAGCATTTGGCTCATAAATACATTCAATGATCATATTTTCCTCTATTATATTATTATCATCAAATGTGTACATGTTTCCATTAGGGTCAAGTGGTACAGGAGCATAATGAATATCCTTAATGTATGGTTCAGTAGGCATAAATGGAGAATTATTATATCCAGGTTCAAATGACAAATTTTCATTTAAAATACGGCATGAATTATGTTTTGTGTGAATAGTAGGGTCATATCCAACATTTAACACCATCGTTTTATAAGGTGTTGGCGTGCCTTTATAATTCATATATTTTATTAAATCCGCAGATTCATCTTTTGGATCTTTAAGAAATTCTACATAGAAATCAATTGTGTTTTGTTCAGGCGGTTTCCATTTAAAAGACCTGTACCACCGTCCACTAAACATATTTTTTTGTGTTTTGCCCGGTTCTTCACCGACAAACAAGTTTCGAGGTGTGAAAATAAGACCATCAATCTCATAAATATAATTTTTTTTGTAGACTTTATCACACTCGGCAAATATTTTAGTATCCGCTTTTAAAGAGGTGATTTCATCTTGTATGTCAAAATATTCATCACTTCCTTCGTCTTCCAAACGTAAATCTACTTCCTTCTCGTCTATTTCTTCTTCAACAGACTTGCTATAAAATTCATCATCGCCAAAATAGAACTTCTTTTTTGAAATTTCTAAGTTATTATTACTGTCTTTTATAAGATTCTCAGTAATAATATCAATTGTTTCAATAATATATTCATACCGTGATTTATCTATTTTATTTTCAGATATTTCTTCATTTGAACGATTAAGAATTCTTTTGCGAATATCTACTCCTTTAAAGAAATACGCATCAAAAATCATAAGCAAATTAATATTATTATGTTCTCTATCCTTTAAAATATATTCAGTATCAAATATGCTGTTTGCAAGCTCCACACATTTTGCTCCAATATATTTAACATCATTCTTTCTATTTATTAAATACATATTTCCATTATCAATTACTACAAGGAGATTGCGTTCTCCATCGGCTTTATCTGTGACTGAATAACCTTTCCTTATAGAGACCATTCCCTTATAATCTTCATATTTCCGTTCTAATACATGTTTCTTTTCAAGTGTGACGTTCATAGGACCACTAAACCGATGGTCGCCCATTATTGCCTTATACTTACCAATAACGTCATGTTTTTCAATCTCGGAAATAATATAATAACTTTTTTGAATAGATTGTAAAACAATTATAAGGTTTTGAAGCATCTGGACTAACACAGTCTTATCAGCTTGCTTCAGCTTCATTTTATTACCTAAATATTCAATTTCTATTTCATATTCCAATTCATTATTAAATACATTTGATTTCTTAACTGATTTTGACGGCATAATCACTTCTCGTTTTCGCCCCATCATAGTAACTTTATCCGAATTTTTTAAAGAATCAAACCATTCATTAAACGCTTTCTTACCTGCAATATATTCGGGTGCTACAACATATTTTCTCATAAAATCTTTAACATCACTCTTTTTCATCTTAGTTTCATCATCTTTAACAGTTTTCTTATTTGATGATTTAAGAATGGTTAAATCAAACTGAAATCTCTTATCAGTGGTGAGAAAGTTAATTCGTTTTTTATAACGGAAAATCTTATCATAAGAACTCCATTTTTTCATAATAGATGATACTTCAGCATTTGCTTTAGTTAAAATTGTTTCTCGTTTTAAGTTAAAACGAACTCTGTACTCATTTATATCAGTTTTTTTTACACTTTGTTTTTTCATAATAATTAAGTTCTTATCGTTTATGGTCTTAATATCATCTGTTTCGCAATATTCTATAATGTTTTCTTTACCAACAATACTAAATCGAATATCATTTACAATAATATCAAGAATTTCTTCTTCTTTATCGTAATTTATTCCCTTAGAACCTTTTAGCCTTTTAATTGTATTTGAAAACATATCACTATTTATTTTATTATTTTGATTATTTTTTACTAAAACCTCTAATTCAAGGTCTTTATCCCTATGCGAATATGACACCATGCTTAATAGGTGTGATGTATGTTTTTTAATATGCATTCTATAATATATATATATATTTATTTTTAAATATATTTTCAATTTTTTAATTTATGTATCAATACATATAATATAAAATAAAAATACAAAAATAAAGATAAATTTACGTTAATTTATATTAACCAATCCTTCGTACAGTTGTTTTTTAGTTTTCTTTTTACCATTTTCTAAAGTTAAAGATATATTAAGGGTTTTACACCGGTCTTGCAATTCATACAACTTGTAAGACGAAATTGCTTTAAGCTCCAAATTGTTAGTTGGTTCAACACTACTTGATTCAGCATTAGATGATTGACTTGATTCAGCATTAGATGATTGACTTGATTCAGCATTAGATGATTGACTTGATTCAGCATTAGATGATTGACTTGATTCAGCATTAGATGATTGACTTGATTCAGCATTAGATGATTGACTTGATTCAGCATTAGATGATTGACTTGATTCAGCATTAGATGATTGACTTGATTCAGTACTGGTTGAATCATTATATTCTAAATTATTAATTTTTAGTTTGTTAATAATACATTTATAAATCAAATTATCGGGGAATTCACCGAAAATGTGGATAAGTGGTAAATAAATATCATTGTATTTAACAATAATAATATTGTTATTCTTTTCATCATAGTTATTTCCAGTGTAATAACTAAATTTATAATAATCAAGTATTACAAGATTAATATTATAGTAATCTGCTAAATAATGCAATTCGCTTGATTGAAATATATTGTGTTCAATATTAGATTCCATTTCATTTTTTTTAAAGTTCATTTTAGAGTATTTATTTTTTTTAAAGTAATTTCCTAATTCATTAATTAGATTTTCTTTTAATTGTTGTGAAAACTTATGTTGTTCAGCATTATTTTTAAACTTAAAATCACTAAGTAAAATGTAAAGTAATGAGTTAAGAAAACTTACTGAATTAATAGAAATACCATATAAATAGTAATTATCACATAATAGATTATCAAATAAATCATCTAATTTTTTAGGAATATTAATAACTTCGTTCTCATTATACACGATATCACCTTGATCTAATATATCACTACCTTTGCTTATATCTTTAAGATTATCTAAATTCTGTTTAATCCTTTTTTTAATAGTATTAGATTGTTCAAATTCAGAATTAACATTCAACGAAATATTAATATTTTGTTTGTTGCTTTTGATACGTTTTGTAATATTTCCAATTGATAAAGACATAATTATTTTAATATAATTAAAATGTTGTAATATATTTTTAAATCAATTTTTTTTAATAAATTCAAGATAATTACAAATTGCTTTAAGGCATTTTTTATCTAATATTTTCATATTCAAAAATATTCCATTCGTATTTTGAGAATATTTTATATTATTTTTATCAACAATTTTTAATATTTCTAATTGTTGAAAATCTTCTAATTCTGTTATTCCATCTCTCAAATTCTTTAATACTAAATCATTTTTAGATGACATTAAAATATAGATATATTTTTAAAATAAATTTTAAACCTTCTTATATAAAATGACGAGGCATTAATGTTTTATCACCTTTTGTATGAACGAATTGGGGCATTTCCATAACATCACGTTCTTTAGTAATATCATCGATGTATCCGTTATATTGTTTTAAGTTAGAGTGAATATTTTCAACACAATATTTTAATACATGTTTATTCAAGTCTCTTATTTGTGTCTGTAAATTAGTATTTTGATTTTTACCATATTGTAAATATATAGATCTCATAACAATAAGTATCTCATCTTCAGATTGTTTGCATATTTTGGTTCCACCACTAATCTTAAATACACCTTCAATAATTAATTCTTGGATTAAATCTATATTACTCTGTGAAAAATAAAGTTCGCTTAAATCATTTTTACAAAATGTGCCTGTCATATGGTCTGATTTTTTATTAACTACATTATTATTTTCAAATAATTCAAATGGAGCTCCATTATAATTTTCAAGATTAATAAAACTACTCATATAATATAAGTTATTAAAAAAATTATTCAAAAATATACACAATATATTCTATATATTAGGAATATTAGTTTTATAAACTATTTTATGTATACCTTGTAAATCGTCTAACGTTACTTTCATTTTATCTATTTTCTTTTGAACACTTAGTATATCTTTTTTTTTTATATATAATTTATCACGATGACTTATATATATTATATTATCTTTATCATATCCTAATAATAGTCCAATTGATACATTATGCATATTATATGGTATACTGCTAGGATACCATAGTATTTTCATTAATTTTAATGCTTTATTATAATTATGTGGAAGAAAGAAAATAGTTTTTAAATACATCCCTCCCTTTTTTGTATTGTGGAGCATCTGTACACCTTTATAATTACAATAATCTATTATTTTATTAATTAAGACACTATCTTTTTTCTTTAATTTTCTTTTACCAAGTGAAGAAAAATCTAGAGTAGCTAATTCTTTTTTTCCTTTTGCAACAGCATATATATCAGATATTTCACCTATTTTATTACTTAATTCTTGTAATTTTAAATTAACATCTTTACTAACCAACCCTTTATCTACTAAATTATGATATTTTTTTGGTAATGGATCTTTAGTAAATTCTTTAACTGATGCTTTAACTTTAATTGTTTTATTATTTGATGCTTTAAATTTAATTGTTTTTTTAGTTAATGATTTACCAACAGCACCCGTTTTACTAACACATCGGCGAGTTTTAGGATTGTAAATTTTATCTGGAGAACATTGATTAATAGTCTTTGTCTCGGGAACACATCCTGGCGGGCATACTTTTGGCATATAATATACTATTATATTATTTGTTCTTCATTATTAATTTTTAATGAAAGTAGAGTTTGAAGTGACAAATTAAACATTTTTCCACTACTAAATGTAAATGTTTTTGAATTTTGGGATGAATCTGTGAAAAAATCAAATGAATTTTTAATAATTGAATCTCCTGTTGTGTTTGAAGAAGTTTCTAAATCAATAGTATATTCAAATGGAATACTAATTTCATTAAATAATTTTGTTGTTCCTGTCCCTCGTGGAGAGAGTCCCGTAGTTTTTGATAATTCTAATATAGTATGTCCTTCATCTCTCATTAAAAAATTAGTTAAATCACTATTTGTCGTTGTAAATATCACATCTTTAAATATTATTTTATCACCTATATTAAATTCATCACCGCACAAATATTGTTTAAATTCTATTATTATTTTTTTATTAGCTGGAATATCATCAGCTAAATTAGGAATCGAACCTGTTGTATCACGTTCACCTTTTATAATGAAACATTCTAAATAATTGTTAAGCGTTGAAAGAACTTTTCCTTCTGGTGTGGATAATATTAATTCAAGATTATTTAAATAGGAGTTTGGTGATGCGCTATAAATTATAGGTGATTGAGTAATATCTTTAAAATAAAGTACATTTCTATCAGTTCCCCCAACAACTGAATTATTTAAATTACCATTTTCGGTGAATGTAGAACCACTTACACTTGATGATCCACTATTATTGCTTGATTTTGGTACAACATCATCTAATACTAATATAAAACTCGCCTTATTTAGAATAGTATTTGTTCCAAACATATTTGGATTCCGTATTTCACTTATAGTTAATATTAAATATGGTAAATCACTTACTCTCATAAAATTTTTTGGATGTGGGTTTGTAGTAATAAATCCCTTATTATACAAACTTAATACTTCTTTTATATCTAAATAAATATTTGGAATAACCATACCTAAAAACATAATAGATTTAATATTTTTAAAAGATTTCCCAATATTCATAACATTTTGATTTAATGAACTAAAATTAATTGAAAAATTATAGGGAGTATCAATCGTATAATTTCGATCTTTACTATTAATTGTAATAACATGTTCTTTTACTTTAAACTTTTCTTTAGGCTTGCTTACATATTGTTCAAATTCATCATATAATGCTTTATTATTTACATTATTAGATTCACTAAAATCGGATGAGGATTCATCACTAGAATCATTATAAACATTCATTATATAATCTATAAGATTTTACTTTAAATTTTAATTCCAAATAATTTATTATTTCCAAATAATTTAATATAAATAAAATAATTAATAAATAAATGTAAACCAGTTTGTGGTTTTTTCTTTTTAGAGATAATTGTCTTTAAATCAGTAAATAAATAATATACATATAGACATATTTAATGTTTTATTCTAGGTAGTGTAATTTTAGAAATTCTAGCATTGTTTTCATCATACCCTTATGACCAGTTTTTTGGTACTTATAAGTTGGCAAGACCTGTCTTAAGTATTTAACCGGAGTCATTGTTTGATCGTTCACTTGTAATCAGGTGTCATTGCAGATGCCTTTGACGAAGAGGCAGTCTAGGGGTTTGTTACACTATCGTCGATTTAATTGGGTTTTAATTTTCGCATTGTATCTGGCTATAGTTCCAACTGTCCGCTCGGCGATGTCACCGTGTATTTGTTGTCGTACATCAGCTCGTTATTTTTATCGTAGCGAACGGTAACGGTCCAAGGATCTCCTTTCCAGTCAACACGCGACTTTGCACCATACCCGGCGTTTTCTGCTTTCTTCACCACAAAATAGGGGTCATTTATTGCCAGTTCCGGAGCATGGGCTGCAATAAAGATCAGCATGCGCTGATCGCGCATTTTGGGTAGTATATCCCTGTCCCCTGTTTTCAGTATTGGATTTTTGTCGTTCCAGGCAACAAATCGTGGGTCGTCTGACATCATTTTCTGTGGTCTGACCTCAACTCCGCGATCGTTCTTACCAACGAAGTCAGCGATGTTGGGATTTTGACCCGGAATCACTAGATCGTACTCGAACTCAAATGGGTTGCCGGCACCCCAAAAGTCAACGAATGGTCTCAGTTTCATCAACTTACTTGAATGCACAGATTTCCGCGGCGGCAAAGCTGGAGGTTCGTCTTCCAGCTGTAATTTTTCCAAGTACCCTTCTCGTGCAGATTGTTGTGAGGGGTGTTCTTTATCCATCACAACTGTAACAGAATCATGCGAAAATTCGTACACATTCTGATCTTTAGTATCCTCAGGTTGTTTAAAATATTCCATGGCACCTGTGTTTTTAAAAGTTGCTAAATCTGTACCGCCATCCCAAAACAACATTTTTATTTTTAATTTTGTATAATCGTCTGGGAAATTTATTTTTACTGTTTCAATTGCTCTATTATATTGTTTAGTTATGTCCATTTGATTATTACCAAATACCCCCCCTCCCAAAGGCATACATAGAACTTCATAAAATTTGCCTGGGGTGTTAAATTCAGCTCTCTCTCTCACAAACTGGCAAGCTTGAGTTAAAGCTATTAAATACTGTCTGAACAATACACAATTTGCTATTTGTTTTTGTTCTGGCGTACTAGGGGTTGGCCCCAGCTGGTAATTTTCGCTATTTGTACAAATGGCGCTGCTCCTGCAATTAAGAGGACATCCTGAAGCGTAAACCATATCAACCTTTTTATATCCATGTTTCATGGTAAGACGATGTTTGTCCACTTCTATATCTCGTTCTAGAGTATAGTAACCACTTGGAATATTACCTTCACTAACTAAACATGACATATCTTTTAAACTTTCGCAAAACTTATCAGCTGTAGCTTGATTTATTTTAGGATCTATTTCAAGATAACCATTTTTTAAATTTATTTCTAGTGGAATTTCTAAATACCTGATATAGTTTATACCATTTGGATTATTATCATTAGAAGCTTCTACCACTATTTTTTCGGCTAATTCTAAAGAACCCGTTAATTGACCTCTTGGACCACCAGTTCCATCATTGAAGTACATGGACTCCCAATTTCCTTCAGTAGCTATACTAGTTTTGGATGGGTATTCCGCACCATTTAACTGTGATGGTAAAACTACCATCCTTCCCACTACATTATGATCACTAGAACCATGCATTATCTCGTGTCCTATACTACTCATAAGCACTTCTAATGAACTAGGGTTTGGATCAACTAGTGGTGCAAGTGTAAGAGGACCTCGTATTTTTATTAAATTCAAATTTATAGTTCCGTTATTTGGTAAAGCGGGGTCGGGTACAACCCAACTAGGAGACTGATCACTTGCAACCGCACCGTCTTCAACGAGTGAGTCATCGGCATGGGGTTTCCCTGATACGGATTTAATTGTTTTTTCCAGAACGTAATATTGCTCATTAAACCTTTGTTGTATTGTTGGAAGATCGAAAACGGCACCAGTATATTTTTGGGGGTTAATTTCAATGTTCATTATACACATTTTTTTTCCCCGAAATGCTTTGGGCAAGCACTTACTCAACGAAAACCCATCTTTTGGTTTAGATAATTCGATATACATTAAAAACTTAAGAACTTCGTCTCCTAAAACTTTTAACTCAATTTTCAAAAAATTTTCACATCCGGCTCTAAATGAGTCTAACGCACTTTTGACATCTGGGATTGTTTGTGCTGTATCAATAAAAGTAAATTTAAATAGTCCAATTTTACAATCATATCCTAAAATTGTATTATAGCCACCATATGTTTCTGCGAGTATCTTATGGTGGCTTTTTTGATCAACCGCCTTGGGGTTTTCTTTGACACTGAAATAAGTTTTATGTGAGAATGAACAAGGTGGAGGTGGTTTGCCATCGTAACCAGAAGTGTCAGCTCTCATATTCGTAATTAGTGTTGTTGTTGTGTCTTTTTTTTCTATAATTACAAATTTGATACCTTTTAGGAATTTAATCGTGTTCTCAGTTCTTGAGTCCGCATTCTGGCCTTCCACTTCCCCGTAGTTTACTTTGTTATCCGTTAATTTCAGACTCAATATTTTAACTATGCTGAGGTCTTTGTTGCCGTCCCATAAAAAATATATTCCTTTAATTTTAGTACAATTAGCAGGGTCTAATTCTAATAAAAAACTCAGTGGAGATGACCCCCCCCCAGTTTGTATTTTGGTTTTTTTAAATTGTCTTCTCTTACTTCTATTGCGTCTAATAGATTTTCCACCTTTTAAAGATTTTCTATTACGTCTTAAAGATTTTCTATTACGTCTTAAAGATTTTCTATTGCGTCTTAAAGATTTTTTATTTCGTTTAATTGATTTATTTCTATTTTTTTGAACGGATGCCAAATATTTCTTCGTTTTAACCATTTTATAATATAAGCATATAAAAAAATTTTACCAAATTAATAAAATTTAATTAAATAAAATGTCTTAAGTAGTATATTATTACTATAATTATAAATGAGTAATGCATTGTTAGAATCGAGTGATTTAAATGGTTTAGCCAACTATATTTTGGATGATGCTAAAAATATTATTGTAATGGTGGGTGCTGGTATAAGTGTTTCAGCAGGAATACCCGATTTTAGAACGCCTGGTACAGGATTATATTCTCAACTTGACTCTTATAATTTGCCTTATCCTGAAGCCATTTTTTCATTAGATTTTTTAAAAAAAAATCCAGAACCATTTTACGCTTTAGCAAAAGAAATTTATCCAGGTTCACACAATCCTACACCAACCCATTACTTTTTAAAATTGTTAGCTGATAAAAACAAATTGCTACGCGTCTTTACACAAAATATAGATAGTTTAGAACGGATTGCAGGATTAAACACAGAATTAATTGTAGCAGCACATGGAACTTTTGATACTGCCACCTGTATTGAAACTGGGGAAAAAGTGAATCCTGATGAAGTTAAAAAATCTATTCTTAAAGGTAAAGAAGGATGGACAACCATGAATACTAAACATGGTGGTCTTGTAAAACCAGATATAGTATTTTTTGGCGAACCTTTATCTGAGCGATTTGTATATAAAGTTAATGAAGATTTTCCTAAATGTGATTTGCTTATTGTTATGGGGACTTCGTTGACAGTACAACCATTCGCGTCTCTTATTAATAGAGTTTCATCTAAAATACCACGTTTACTGATAAATAAAGAAAAAGTTGGAATGAGATCAAATGGTTTTAGATTTACTAAAAAATCAAGAGATATTTGTTTATTAACAGATTGTGATAGTGGTGTAAAAAAATTAGCTGGAAAACTAGGTTGGACTAAAGACCTTGAAAGATTAATAAAAAAAAATAATAAGATATTGAAATAATTATTTAGATTTATTTAGGTTTTTTAGCTTTCTTATCTTTTAGATTAAATTTAAATTTTTTACTTGGTTTAAAATGGGCTAGTTTTGGTTCTAAGACTTTAAGATCATCTAACCAAAGTTCCTTATTATCTTTTGCCAACAAGTTTTTGTGTTCACTCTGTTTATTTTCTAAGTTAGCATTAAATTCATCAATTTTATCTTTTGTCAAATTGTAAATAGGCATTTTAAGCAAATAATCATATGATTCATTTTCCATTGGATATTCACCTTTCTCTAATTGTTCAATGATATTTGATTTACTTTTATTATTAATGATAATTTTTCCTTCAATAAATTCATTAATAAACCGAATTTTAATACTTAAAACATCAATTTCTTTTTGTAGTTGTCCAAGAAGATATTCCTTACGTTTATCATAATAACTCATTCGCAATTCAATATATTCATCAAGTATATCATTAATATTACTATATTTCTTAATTTTATTATGTGAATCAAATGCAACAATATTACTAAGATTAATTTGACTAGCCAATTTAAATGTTTTTTCCAAATTGGTCATACCAATTTTTTCATTATATTTGTTAAGATCCCATAGATCATCTTCATTCATTACTATTTCAAAATTAACATCGGTGTCTGTACTATGTGAGTTATAATATCTAATAATTTGTTTTTTACTTTTGTTTTTAGAATCAATAATTAGGCTTTCTAAAAATGTTTTATAAGTATCTGTCCACATACCGATCGGCAATTCAGTCACAATAATTTTACCATGTTTAACTTCATAAATACCTTTACTAACAAAAGTATTACTATTTTTCTTTGTTATTGAACCCTTAAAGCCATGAACAAAGGGTATCATATCATTATAATCTTTACCATTTAGTTTATGTTTAATATTGGTGATAATATCTAATGGATTAAATTTTGGAATATCGGTTGACCAACCAGTACCGATACCTTGACTACCATTAATCAATCCTAATGGAAGAATAGGAACATAATATACAGGCTCAACTTCCATACCATCATCTACATTGTATTTATAAACAGGTTCGTCTAATTTATTAAATAACAGATTTGTAACTGGCATAAGTTTTGTATGGATATATCTCGGTTGTGCCGAATCTTTACCACCCATAAACCGTGTTCCAAACTGACCAATAGGATCCAACAGATTAATATTGTTAGAACCCATAAAATCTTGCGCCATATTAACAATAGTCCCATGTAGACTCGTTTCTCCGTGATGATATGCCCCATGTTCACTAACATAACCTGCAAGTTGAGCAACCCTAATTTCTTTAGATGTTAGATTCCTTTTTTTACAACAATAGAGTACTTTTCGTTGTGATGGTTTTAATCCATCAATAATATTTGGCAATGACCTAACATTATCAGATACTGAGAAATGTTTTAGATCATCATGAACAAAGTCCTCAATTGATACAGATTTAGATTTATAATCTAAAGTATTATCACAATTATAATCACTTAACCAATTTTTTCTTTTATTGGCACTATCATCATTTTTACTGAATGCAAGATGTATAGCGTCACTATCAGCCGATGTTTTACTTGTATAATTCACAAATTTAGGCTTTTTAAAATATTCTTTAGCTTCTTTAGGAGTACTAGTCCCTAATCCTTTATAATATTTAGTTATCCATTTGCCAATATTTTCGTCCGTTTGAATCCATTTATCGTAATCTTTAACGCTGTAAAAAGACTTTTCTTTAGAACCATGTTTAATCTTAATAACTGGTGTTAACATAGTATTAAGAAATCCATCTAATTTATAGAGTGATGGCCACAAACTTTCAAACAAATTAAAGAGTAGCCCTTTAATATGTGATCCATCTTCATCCTGATCTGTTAAAATAAGTAATTTGCCATATCTAAGTTCTTTAGTATCTTTATAATCTTTGTTAGATGCTAATCCCATAATCTTTTTGATATTACTAATTTCAGCATTTTCAAGCAATTTTTTACCATTCATATTATCTTTCACATTCAAAATCTTCCCTTTTAATGGAAATACACCATACTTATCTCTACCAATTATAGACATCCCAGCCATAGCCATTGATTTAGCCGAGTCTCCTTCTGTCAAAATAAGAGTACATTCATCTGATTTCTTAGTTCCAGCCCAATTTGCATCTTCTAATTTAGGAAGCCCTTTAATACGATTTTGTTTTTTACCATCATGTTTCTTTAGACCCTTAGAATTCTTCAATTCAAAGAGTTCTATGGCACGCTCTATAATTCCAATTTTTGCCACTTGATTAATAAATTTATCGCTAATAATACACTCAGAACCAAATTTATCTTTATTTGTCGTCATAAATTCTTTTGTTTGACCGCTAAAGGCTGGATTATCAATCGTACATTTAATGAAAATCCGGATATTATCTTTTATAAATTGCGGCTTAATAGTCATCTTTTTCTTTTTTGTAATGTATTCGCTAAGCTTCTTTGTAACCTGATTCACGACATAATCTACATGTTTACCACCTTTACATGTATTAATACCATTTACAAATGAAATTGGTTCGAACACTTGATCATCATTCAAACAAATCACCGCTTCCCACCGGTCATTAATTTTCTCATAATATTTTTCAGTATCATCGTCAATATACATGTTAGTATAATCTTTGAATGATTTAATATCAAGTTTTTCGCCATTAAATGTGATATGTGCTGAATTAGTAAACGCCGCTACATCATATGTTCGTTTTTCCATAATTTTCATCATATTATCTGTTAAACCTTCTATTTTAAATTTATCATAATCAGGAATATACCTAATAAGAGTATACTGTTTTCCTTTATATTTTGTTATAATAGGAGCATCTTTTCTAGACATGTTATCATAAAAAGTTTGTTTAAAAAGGTTATTTCCATCACACGTTTCTACTGTAAACTGTTTTGAAAAGATATTAGTGAGTTTGGCTCCATAGCCATTTTTACCCCCTACATGCTTCAAGGTTTTTTCATTATAATTAGTAGATGTAAGAAGATGTCCGAAGATAAGTTCTGGATTATACACTTTTTCTTTAGAATGCATTTCTATTTTAATTCCTTCTCCGTCATTCTTAACGCATATTTCACCACTTTCTTTATCTACTGTCACATCAATATTTTTGACTTTATCTTTACAATCAGAATTTTCATTTGTTCTAATATACTGATCTAATGCATTAACAATAATTTCATCGAAAATCTTGTATTCGCCAGGAATAAATTCAATATCATTTTTCTCAAATTTATTTTCGTCATTTTTCAAATATTGTGTTTCTAATGATTTCTCAATGCTACCAATATAAGTATCTGGAAGTTTATAAATGTGTGTTCTATGATCTAATTTTACAACTTCATCATTTGATTTCTGTTTATGAATTGTTATTTTAGGCATTTGAATTTATTTATTAATAATTTTAATCTTTAAATAATTTCAATTTTATAAATTAAAAAAAATAACATATATATAATGATAAATTTATATATATTTATGACTGTATTAATAGGCTTTTTACTATTATTAACAATACAATTTAAAATATACAACCCATCAAAAAAACAGGTTTCTAATCCTACATTTAATAATAATAATAGCCATATATTGGATTATTATGGAAAGTATGGAACTTTAGGTAATTACAGTAATTACAATGATTTTAAATCTAAATGTGAAAATTAATCTATTTTATATTATTATATGAATACTAATAAAGTTATACTTATTTGTATAATTCTACTATTAATTTTTATATTATACATGTGTTTTATTCGAAAGAAAGAAGCATTTTCATTTGAAAACCTTATACCTAATAATGGTTCTTTTACAACACCAGCATCTAATGATAATATAATTACTAATCCATTATATAGTTATGAATTTGTAAATTTATTAGATACTTCTATTAAACTAAATATCTCATACACACATGAAAATCATACTGTTTACACAGATAATAACTTATCATATTATAGTGTAACATTAAAAATCATTAATGGCAACTCTCAAGATGATAAAACATACTACGCGCGGGCTAAAAAAAACCAAGGTGATAATTTATATCAGAACTATGAATTATTTTTATTAAATGAAAAAACAAAAGCTCTAGAATTCAACATTATTATTGCGTATTCTAAATATTGGAATCTCAGCAAATATATTATGAAAGATCAGAATAAAGAGGCACATAGTGTGGACACGTATTTAGACAAAAACGTGTTAACGTATGTTGAAAATTTATTTAATTTTGCTGATAAATTTATAAATTTAACTGAAACTAATTCTAAAATGGGTTCTTTTACAACTCCAGCATCTAATAATGGTTTGGGAACAACTCCTGCATCTAATAATAATGGTTTTGTAACAACTCCAGCATCTAATAATAGTTTTTTTACAACGCCGGCAACTAATAGTTTTTTTACAACGCCGGCATCTAATAATGGTTTGGGAACAACGCCGGCATCTAATAATGGTTTGGGAACAACGCCGGCAACTAATAGTTTTTTTACAACGCCGGCAACTAATAGTTTTTTTACAACGCCGGCAACTAATAGTTTTTTTACAACTCCCGCAGCTACTACTGTTATCTGTAAAACTAACGTGGAAGATGTAGTCTATAATAAACTTCCATATACAATACTATATAAAGATATTAACCTAGATAATCATGATTATTTTAGCAAATATTTAATTTTAAAAACAGATGAATCTAATAATATTGGCAACATAGTCTCAAAAGTTTATTTAAATAATAGTAACTCAGACGATACATGTTGTATTTTTAAATATGATTTTGATACAATTTTAAATTCATACAAACATAATGGAAAACAAATCTCTATTTTAGCAAATAATAGAATAAGCTATAACAACAACATATATGAAAGATTAACTTTATCTAATACATATACTTTATCATTATTTGATGAATTCGACCCTACCCAGTCCCAAACTACCCAGTCCCAAACTACCCAGTCCCAAACTACCCAGTCCCAAACTACCCAGTCCCAAACCACCCAGTCCCAAACTACCCAGTCCCAAACCACACCCTATAACGTAATACTTGTGGAATTACAATTTAACATGTTTTTATATGGTACTTTGTATGAACCAAATTCATATATAAGAATAACAGTTTCCATGGAGAGAGCGGTGCAGGTCGCCCTTAAATTGTTTCAACTCAATTATCCAGATAATCCAGAGTATTTAACAAAAATAAAAACTAAGTATGATGATAATCCTGAATGTAATCAAGAACTAATATTTGAATTTAAACCTTCAGGATTATCATCATTATCCAATGAAGCTGATGAACAGGTATTTATAAATAAGCATACAGATAAAATATACATGCGTGAATTTACGGAGAATAATAATGATAATCATAGAGAATATATATATTTTAATGGGAAAGACTCTAAATTATTAATAGTCGATAAAGATACCGTTAACGGTGCCGATGTGTGGTCAATTAATAAATTTGCGCTCAACATAGTTACAAATAATAAATCTATTGAACATACTTATCCAGTTGTAACACACGATATAAAAGATCATAAGTTACATAATCATATTGATAATAGTGAATCGACGCCTGGACTTGGTGAGCATGGTCGCAATAAACATATTCACAATTTTTTTGATGAACATCATCATACAGAAATTAGTAATACAGATTTAAACGATAATTATTTATTTAAGGATATAAAATCTTATAAAGAGACTAAACACAATATTGATGTATATATAGATAAAATTATTGAACTGTATAATAATGAAGGTCATACCTCCTTAAAAAATTTATTTAATAATAATATATATTTAACAGATATACCACCATATGATATGTATTATAATAAAATAAAACATTTAAATATTCAATCAAATGATGTAAGATTAAAATTAATTTTAAGAGAGATTTTATATAATGAATTCTTAAATAAAGTAGAAGGAAAAACTAATCCGGCGAATCCACTTAATCCAAATAATCTTCCATGCATGTATTATACTGATTTTAATTGTCCAGAAAATAGATGCACTAAAGTTTCAAATCTGCGTAATTTAAATATTAAGTGTATTCCAACAAATAAAAAAAAAGTATCAACGTGTTTAGACCTTTATGGTAAAAATAATTGTGAAAAACACTATATAGATGATGAAGCTAATACTTGCACATGGAGTGAATGGACTGGTGCAACTGGTATAAAATTAGGAAAATGTTCAGGTGATGGTAATGTTGCTAAAATAAAAGAAAAATGTAATGAAAATGAATATTTAATACGTAAATACGGTAAAGGTGAATTATCAGAAACCTTAATTGATAGTATTTGTTTGTCCAATGGTGAAGAGACAAACAAATTATTATATGATAATCCAAATTATATTAATACTAAACATATAAAAAATCATAATGGTATAGATATTGGTAACGGTATTTTGAAAAGCATTTGTACAACTAATAATACCGAAAATACTGATAACCCTAATACATGGGATAATGATAATTGTTATAATCCAAAGGAACTTGAATGTCATAAAAATTCAAAAGAAACATGTGATATAAGTAAAAAACATTATTTTGATCAATCAAGCGAATTATATGATGTAAACAAAAATCAAGTATGCTTTTGGAGACCGTTGCATTATTCTAAAAATCCTGATTATCCAAACAAATATACCGAAAAAGGTATTTGTGAAAATTTATTGTAACTCAAAAAAAAAAACATAGTATTTATATAATGAAAGTATTAATTATAATATTGATAATATTGATATGTTTAATAATTATTAAATCTAGTTATGAATCTTTTAAAGGTGAAACAACTAAAGTTGATATAGAAGATATTAACAAATTATTAAAAGCCAACGGACTAATGGATAACAACATTAATGATAAACTTGATGAATATAAACAATTAATAATTAGTTTGGAAAAAAATAAACTTACAAATATAAACGGCGATATTACAAAATTAAAACGTAGATATAATAATACAAAAATACAATTAGAAAATATACTATTTAATAAATTTAGACCAAATCGATTAAATTTTAACGATAAACAACACGCATTTAAGTTAAAATTAAATTCATTTATTAACGACAACAACGGTCACAAATTAAAAATTACTAATTATGGTTCTATAGATACAGCACGATGTGGTAATAAATGGAGATTACCCGATAATGTTCCACCGATTAATAATAAAAAACCATATTTTGACAAAAATACTAAATGTTGTACACCTGATACAGATAAAGATGATTGTATAAGTCAATATAAAAAAAATGTAAACTTATATAATGAATACAAACTTGTATTAAAAAATCAAAATAATAAACATTTAGAATTAAATAAAATAAAAGATAATATATATATTGTTAATTTAAACTCGCAAAT
>Ga0209534_10002335_pt1 | contig 18942 bp, 22 predicted proteins | sample COG_07_FD_184751 | JGI IMG/M metagenome (GOLD analysis project Ga0209534, IMG submission 184751) | Pelagic Microbial community sample from North Sea - COGITO 998_met_07 (SPAdes) (version 2) | ecosystem: Environmental > Aquatic > Marine > Neritic zone/Coastal water | place: Helgoland, sampling...
AGTCGTATTACTTGGAGATGGTTGTATTGGAAAGTCTACTTTATTTGAAAAATTAAATAAACTAAATGATGAAAATTATCGTTTTTCAAAAAAGTATAAAGCTACAGATAATTTTGATTTTAATAGAATCAATATTACAACAAATGAAGGTATTGTTGTAATAGATTTATGGGATACAGCAGGACAAGAAAATAGAGGTGGAAAATTAAGAGATGCTTATTTAAAAGGTGCCGATGGAGTTTTACTGTTATATGATGTAACAGAAAGAAAAACAAAAGATAATATTTTAGATTGGATTACACAAATTAAAAATGTTGCTCCTAGTGTACCTGTAGCTGTATTAGGAAATAAATCAGATAAGTTCAAAGATTTGCAACAAAGTGAAAGTGTAAAACTGAGAGATTGTACTTTACAATCAACTTATGAAAATAAAAATATTCGAAATTTTCTAATATCAATTAAAAATGATACCCATCTTGATTTTTCTAGCTCATTTTGGAGTAGTGCAGTAAGTATTGAAGAAAAAGAAGGATGTTTGGTTGGTCTAGAATATATAATAAACTGTATGTTAAATACAAATTCTGAATTGAAAATTGAAGCCTAATTTATTTTATTTGAATAACATTATTTGTTTACATTTAGTATAAATAAACATCAATAAAATCTAGAATCATTTACCTATATATTGTGTTGACATTAATAATAATCGAATAAAAATTGATTAATATATCAATTATATAAATTTATTATTATTAATGTCAACACAATATATAGTTAAATTTTCTAAAGATATGGATAATTGCTTTGCATCAAGTGAAAAAGTAGATGGATTCGTCGAATTGATGCCTTCGAAAGGAACTTATAGTACTCCCACTATTAGTGTGAGAACAGAAGAAGATTCCAAAAATGATAATAATGTACAATTGCTTTTCAAGTTTATTACTAGTAATTTTGCTACTATAAATTTTGATGATGAATCAAATACATGTTCATTAAAATATAGAGATGGTTATTCTCAAAGTCTTGAATATAATTCAGTAATTGAATTTGATAATAGCAGTTCAAGTGCATATTCTCAATTTAAAAAATCATTTCAAGAATTACTAAATTCAAAAAAAGAGACAACATATCATAATTCAGGGCGAGTAAAATATGTAGGTGATATGATTACAAATGAAAATTCTATTGGTTCAAAATGTAAAGAATATCATGGTAATGGAATTCTATATTATGATACTTATAAAGGTGTTGTTAAATATCAAGGAGAATTTGAAGACAATGAATTTGATGGTGCAGGTGTTTTTCATAATATTGATAATAATATAACCCTAACAGCTAATAATATCTCGGCAGGCATTCCTGTTCAAAAAGGAAAACTTCATATTAATTTTAAGAATAGACAACAAGTCTTTGAAATTACTTTCAGTGAGTTATGGGAAAAGTTAAATATTAACTCATCTAACAAGACGATTAATAGTAATATGATCAAACAAAATTTAGTAAAATCAGATGATTTTTTGAATGTTGTTGCATCACTATATCTTGAGACGCCCACTAAAAATGTAAATCAATTTCTATTTGAAGAAAGAAGTGTTTCTGAACAAAATCTAGAACTATTAGATCAAATTCAAAGTCTGAAACTAGAACTACTAAAGTCTAGAAATGATATGAATATTAATATGAATAATATGGTATCTGTAGGAAAAGCATTTGCTAGTTTCCTATTTTTAAATATTCTTTTGAATGTGGTAGTTATCTATCTTAAATAGAATAAAAATTGATTTATACTAGTATTAGTTAATTTATTATAATGATTAATGAATTCAATGCAAATAGTAAATGATGAGACACAACATACTTCTATTAAGAGCCACATTTATGTTAATAATAAAAAAGTATATCAATTAACTAACAGTTATAAAGATTTACATAGTATAGAACAAGTCGAAAGAGTAATTGACAATCTAGTAGTTAACAATGGTTTTGTACTAAATTTAACTAAACCAAAAGAAATTACATTAACTCATCCAAAAGATTCTGAAATTGAATATAATATTTGGCTAGATACATTTGGTATTAACAAACGAACTACCAAATTAATTGGTAATGTAGATATGTAATCGATATATTACATTTGAATTGTTTATTATAAAAAAAATGAAAAACTAACATCAATAAAATTATTTTATATTACAATGTCAACTCTTAATATAAACGGCGACAATAATGATCCATACTATAGATATACAATGCCTTTACTTGTATCTAATAAAGCGGGTAAAGGTAATGGATGTTTTACGATTATTGACAATCTACAATCAGTAACAGGGTCATTTAATCATCCTGCAAGTATTGTTTTTAAATATATGGGAAGTGTACTTGGATCAAATACTACAGAAAGTAAATGGTCTATAAATGGACATTATGATGATGAAAAATTAATAGAGGTATTATATCAATATATAAATTCATTTGTAATGTGTCCTAATTGTAATATTCCCGAATTACTACCTAGTGTAGATGGAAAAAAGAAAAATAAAAAATTAATTCTTACTTGTTCTGCTTGTGGGAAAAGCGAAACAAAATCACATAGTTGTAAAGAAGAACTAAAAGGTATCGAATTAATTCTCAAACATTTAGAAAATAATGTTTGGGTAATAAAGAAAGGTTTAATGGTAGAACAAAAAGATATTTTTGATCCATTTACACAAACTATATAGTACTAATATGTTCGTACTTTTAATTTAGAAAGTTATTCTTCATATTATCAGTTGTAACATATAATATATAGTAAAAATATACAATATTATAATTATACCGAAGCTTAATTTATGATAACCAGTAACTTATCGATTATTTTGCAAAGCAATGGAATGTAGATAATCTTGCAAAATATGAAAGCTATGCTTTCAATATTTTTATTTGCTTTGCAATAAAAAGATTTTCTTAGAATAAAAATTGGAAAGTGTAACGATAAAATCTTTGATTTTTCGTTTCACTTTTTAACTGTTATATAAAAATTGATATACAAATAAAATTGGAAATACAAATATAAAAAATAATATTGATACTATAAACCATACACATACTGCGATAGGTGGCGGCAATTTAAAAACATAATAAAACAATATATTATGTTGTTCAAAGCGATTGTTTAATCTATTTATTTTATTATCAACAACTCTACAGATGGGACAAAAAAATTTACTTTTATTTATAAAGGTATTATAACATTCAGTATGATATTCTATACTACACGAACATTTATTAGATGTAACTACATCTTTATCAAGATCATTTAAACATATTAGACAAGACATATATTATTAATTATTATTAAAACTAATTAAAAAATCAATATTTATAAAAATAATTTTCTTTACAGATATAATGTCATTAAAAGTATATTTATATAAATACGAAGAATTATTACCAATTGTTCTATTAGTATCAAATACTACATCTGAAAACGAAGAGAAACTTTATGAAAAATACTATTTAAATTTTTATGAAATTTTATTTTCAAAAGATATGATTGATGAAAAAGCAATTATAATATTTTGTAATTTTAAAAATAATTCAATGAAAAAACAATTGCAATTACAAGGTAGTACATCATCTGATAAAGATATTATGAAAGATCTTGAATCAAATATAAAAAATGTAGATAATACAGTAGATCTAATTATTAATGAAAATTCAGCAAATTATTTATTAGAGTTAAGTGATACATTAAAAATAAAAACAACAAAAACTAACTTGGAGTCATTGCTTAAATCATATATTTAATTTGACTAATGCTAACATAAAACCTTGAACAATCGATAAAGGATTTTTTAAATAAATATTAAATTTATTTTTTGAACACTTTGCTAACTCAAATACTAATGTATCTTTATTATAATAATGTGAATTTTTTACAGAATCAACAGACTCTGTAAATTTAATAGGAACTACTAATTTATGCCATTCTAATATAATTTTTTTAGCAGGTGATAATAATTGATCCATATGTTGTAAACTTTTAAATGTATTTACTCCATTATTACCATCAGTTAAATGTGGTATATAAAAAAACCCATTATTATAATTCTGTTGATGAATACCAATAATTTGAGAATATTCTAAATGATTATAATATAAATAGTATTTTTTATTAATGTATCCAGATACAATAATTTCAGCGAGTTTGTTATTTTCAAAGTCATAAATAATATATTTATTACTTTCGTATCTACACGATAATACGATACTACCATCATTGGTAAATAAAAAATATGTTTTATCTTTCTTACAACGACTTATAATAAAAGTATTTTCTTCAACTGAAATGCTTAATAGAATTTTTCTCATAAGATGATTAGATTCTTTGTGCATATTAATTATATGTAGAATTTATTTATTTCATAATTAATTTTATATCGAATAGTACATAATGAGGTACAGAATTAATTATGAAATTAATAATTTAAAATATTCTAATACTCAAATTAAAATAGGTATAGAATTTAAGAATAAAACGAAAGTTCAGGGTGATTCATTAAGTCCACAAGAAATTAAAAAATGGACTTCTATTATTGATCCACCTAAAGAAAATTTACATATTGATACTATTAATGAAATTAATGAATTAATAAAAAAACAAAAAAATAGAGATAATAAAATTTGTAAACAAATAATTAGTGAAGCGTTTGGTGATGGTCTTATTATTACATTTATAAAATATATGAAAAAATACAATATTTCGCAAGAATTAATTAATAATGTAAATTTAATTGCTAAAAATATTAAACATCTTGAGTTACCATTATATGTAACTAAAAAATTTTATGATCGTGTTAGACCTACTATTTTATCTGAAGAATTATTTAAAAATAGTTTTATTAATACTAAAATTGAACCTTGGATAGAATTGCCCACACACCCAGCATATCCGTCTGGTCATGCAACTCAAAGTATGTTTATTGCCGAAATATTATCACATTTAGATCCACTAAATAGAGAATGTTATGAAAAAGCAGCCGACGAAATAGCTACAAATAGAGAAATAGCTGGATTACATTATAGAAGTGATTCATTAGCTGGCTATAAATTAGGTAGAACAATAGCAAAAGATCTAATTAAGAATAATAACATTATTATGTAATCTAGACTAATAGTAAAAACATATAAACACCAATCTTATTCATTTAAATTACATAATAAAAGAATTTTCTTATAATAAAAACTATATTAATGTATATGAAGAAAGATAAAATACTAAAATTTATCGAGTTAATATTAAGTAATGCAAGTACAAATAATATAATAACTGATACAGTATCATTAGCAAATTATAAGCAAATAAATGAAGTAATAAAAGGAATTGATTTAGTACATTTTAAAGATTTTAAATATATTATAGAAAAATCAGAAACAATAATTTTAAAAATGTTCGATAACTATCAATTATTTAAATATAATTTTTTAAATAAAGTAAATGATAAAAATGTTAATTATCAAATAATTAGAAAAGAATTACATAATTATCCGGGATTTAACGAGAATGTTGCAACAGCTATTGTAACAGAAATAAATAAAATAACAAAGAGATATGATTATATTTTAGATATTGATGATATAAAAATAAATTTATTTTTTTATTCAACATGGGAAGATATATCTTTATTTCAAAACCTTTCCCGTATTATTTATCTATTTATAAAAACATTTGGTAAAAAATCAAATATCTATAATAATTATAATATTAGATTTCTACTAATTGATTTTCCAAGAATTTTGAATAATGCATGTAATAGTTTTAAAGAAATTGGAGATAAAGGTTATTTTAATAATTCTTCAGGTGTTCATATTATGAATAAAAAAGAATTAGTTGTCTCAAGAAAAAATGGTCTAATCGGATTATTAATACATGAATTAATCCATATGGTAGGATTAGATTTTTGTTTGGCACATAATGTACCACAAAATAGTGTACATCATGTTAATCTAGAAAATTGGAAAAGCAAATGGGTTGAATTAAATAATATTAAAAAAATAGATAATAATTTAGTATCATTTATTGAGGCTATATGTAATACGACATCGAGTTATTTTTTGTCTATATATAATACAATATATTTATGTGATAAATTATCATCAAGAGAACATTTATTAAAATATTTTAAGTATTTTTATTATACAGAAGTGATATATTGTTATATAAATGGTGCAAAATTATTAAATTATTTTGATTATAAAACATATGATTCATTTTTTAATAATACTTCAAATCGGTTATATTATCAAAATGCACTTGTATTTGAATATGTAATTATGAGAATGTTTTTAATTGATGATTATTATAATTTAGTTCTAAAAGACATGTTAAAATATAATTTTAATGAGAAAACAAGTAAAGATATTAATTTACAATTTCAAATAGATTTGAATAATAAATTATTAAATAATGTTCAAAATAAAACTATTAAGAATACATTTGATATTATTGCAAATCAATTAAATAATACATACAATGAATCTATAGAATATTTTTCAATAGATATTAATATTATAAAACAATAAAATATAGTATAATAATATATGTCTTTAATAATTAGTAATTATAGATTATTAAGAGAAACTATTGAATCTGAATATAAAATAACATTAGATTTATTCAAAAATTGTGATATTCACTTTATTTTGAGATATCCAAGTAATCCTATTTTAGATTGTCAAGTAGTAAACTTACACGAAGAGTCGATCCGTGTAGTTTTAACAAAAATACAAAATTTAATAGAGGAAGATGAATTTGGCATAGTTTGTCGAATACAATTAATTCAATTTAGGGATTGGGTATCAAAGATAATGAGTTTAGGAAATAATATGTATATTTAGAACTGATAGATTTATTTATTAAATGTTTCATAATAAATATATTTAGATTCTATATATTTTGTTTTATATTCGTTGTTTATAATATTAGATTGAGTTGAATTTATAATTTTATTAGGTCTATTTAACGTCTCAATATTAAATTTATACTCTTTATTACCAAAATTTACTTCTATACCAACAGATAACTTTAATTTAATTATAACTTTCAATAAGGATTGTGTTGTAATAATAACATCTTTTCCATTAGCACGAGTAATATTTACCATTGTTCCATTATGTGTAATAAATGGTTTATATATATAATTATCTAAATATTCTAATCCAATACCAATAGTATCACCTTTTTCTATTAAATCAGGTAAAAAAAAATCATATTTATTTGATATAAAATTACTCATCATACAATCAATTCCGAAAGATTCACCTGTTCCAAGATTAATTGTATTATGATCATCGATTACATTAGCGAATCCAATATGTAAAATTTCATCAAGGAATGGACTGCGAAAATTTATTTTATCAATAAATACTTCAAAATAAAATATATTAGTATTCAAAAGATTAAAAATATTTGCTTTTGTATATCCGATTGTAAAAGGTATATTAGAGTTAGATGGGTGGGGTAAAACATAATTACTATAAATATAACTATTTTTAGCAAGTAATAATGTTGATAATCCATTATATATATAGGTATTGCGTATATTATCAGTTGAGTTAAAAGCTAATCGAATAATATTATTTTCAATTGCCGATGTTTCAAAATATGTTATTCTAGGGAAAATTCCAATATAATCAACCAAAGTGTTATTAAATTTAATTTGTTTATTACGAATAGTATATAAATGTTTAATAACATTTTCAGCAATTTTTATAAATAGTTCTTTATCTGTAAAATATAATTTTAATAAAATATCAGTATTTTTACAATTTGAATTCATTTTTTTATAGTATATTATAATAAGCAATGAATTATTTTTTTTTAATAGTTATTAGTTTAGTTGTAATATGTTATTTCTCATATAAAAAACAATCTAAAAGTAAAAAAGAACAATTTACTATTGACTCCTCTCTTGTAGTAAATAAACCAAATACATGCAAATTGGCATCAAGTTTAAAACTTCCAATAGATTTAGCAAGAGAATCTAAAAGTACAAGAACAATATTTGGAAGACCAAATAAATGTTTTTCTTGTGAAAGACAAATTATGAATACATCTGGTAAAAAGTATATTAATTATGCATTTCCATCTAAATGTTTTTCATGTGAAAAAGAATCAAAGATACCTTACAATGAGGGACCAACTAAATGTTTTAGTTGTAATTAAACCTAATAAAATAGAGTATGGCTTTTGTAAATTGAACTTATTTCAAACAGCAATAAAAATTGATAAATAGTATTTTTCATTAGTATTTAATTATCTAATGACAAGTGCTATAGTTTCAGTTACTAATCTAAAAAGTTATAAATATAATACATCTCATGTATTGGCTTTTGGTGAATTAAATATTGATATAAACCACACAGATTCACTTGAAATAGATGGGGCTATTAACCAAAATTCTCATGTGGTATTATGTAATTCAAATTTAGATTATATTTTTAAAAGAGAAATGATGAAAACCTGCGTAAAAAAATTATATGAAGTTAATATATATGATCATTTAGGAACAACACTAAATCGATATTTAAAAAATAGATCTAATAATAATCACGGAACAGTATCAAACAAGTTAGTAAACATGGAATTATTTTCTCAAATAATTTTACCACCTATCAAAAAGGGTGAAAAATTATATTTAGTAATTGATAGTTATTCTGCTTTAAATAATGTATTATTAGATAGATCTAAACAAATCTTAATTAATCAGGATTTACAAAATTTTGTAAATAATAATAAAAAATATAATATGATAAAAACAGTTTCTCTTTACATAGACGCTGACTTATATAATAAGTGTCAAGATTATATTCAATTCGATAAATATTTTTTAAATGTGCATGTGGCAAATAAACCTACTGAATGTTTGGTAGAATATTTAATGGGGTCAATTATATCAACGTGTAATAAAAAAATACAAGGACAACTAGAAATAAATAAAAATGTAACCTCAATATTAACAAATGATTGTTCTACATCAGTTGTATGTAGAAATAATGGAGTTATTCAATTCAATACTAATAATGGTTCTGAAGGATTTAGTTTTATCATAATAATGGAACAATCAGGTGATAATACAGAACCTATACAAATTAAATACAAAGATACATTAATAGCAGAGGCTAAAGAACTTGATGATAAGTATTCAAATATAACTTTTACAACAATTAATGAAATGACAGATGGAATTATGTTTTATAATCAGTTAAAAAGTCTAGAGCACGTAAATATATCTAATTTTTTAATGGATAATTCTAAGAAAGTAGTACATTATTTATTATCAAATGGAATAGTTATGGATGATTTTAAAACAGACCCTTTACAATTAGTATTAAAATATAAAAAAAAGTTTTATACTAAAATTAAAGAGTTAATTCAAAATGAAATAAATACTGGTTATTACGAAGAGTTTCCGGTTAATTCATTACAAATAAAGCATGTGCCTACTTCAAGTATTCAAGGATTGCAGCGTGAATACTCGGTTTCAAGAATGTAAGGTTTGTACTTGTAATTTTACTTTAAATATAAATTCTAAGTTATCATATTATGTGGATATTGATAGGAGGTGGAAAACCACAATGGACAGTATTTAGACACAATGGACCAATGTTCCCGCCGGAATATGAACCTCATAAAGTGCCAGTTAAATTTAAAGGGGATGATGTTATACTTCCTCCATTAGCTGAAGAATACGCAACAATGTATGCAAAATATATAGGTACTGAATATATTGAAAGAAATAAATTTAATAAAAATTTTTTTAATGATTTTAAAATAGTTTTACCAGATAAAATGAACAATTCAAAAATAGAAGATTTTGATTTTTCTAAAATTAAAGAATATTTAAGTAAAGATGCTGAAAAAAGAAGTAATATGACGAAAGAAGAAAAACAGGATATTAAAAAAGCTAATGATATATTAGAAGAGCCATATAAATATTGTGTAATTGACGGTGCTAAACAAAAAATTGGTAACTATAAAATCGAACCACCTGGTATTTTTCTAGGAAGAGGTGACCATCCAAAACTTGGTATGATAAAAAAACGCATTGAGCCATCAGATATTATACTTAATTTAGATAAAGATGCACCTATACCAAAAATAAATAATGGTAAAGAATGGGGTAGTATAATTAATGATAATACTGTAATTTGGTTAGCCACGTGGAAAGATAATATTAATGGTAAAAATAAATATGTTTTTACATCAATGGATTCGATTTTTAAATCTAAATCGGATGAATCAAAATTTGATCTTGCTAAAAAATTAAAAAAAAAAGTAAATAAAATTAGAGATAGTTATGAGACTCAATTAGATAGTGATGATAATAAAACAAGACAATTGGCAACATCATTATATTTTATAGATCATTTGGCTTTAAGAGTGGGGGGAAAGAAAGATAAGAAAGAAGAAGCTGATACAGTAGGTGTTACTTCTCTACGTGTAGAACATATATCATTATCATCACCAAATGTAGTTAAATTAGATTTCTTAGCAAAAGATTCTGTTAGATTTTGTAAGAAAGTAAATGTACCCAAACCGGTATTTGATAATTTAATAATTTTTACTAATAACAAAAATAGAAAAGATCAATTATTTGATTTAATTAGTGCATCTTCAATGAATCAATATTTAGAAAATTATATGGAAGGATTAACAGCTAAAACATGGAGAACATATAATGCATCAACATTATTTCAAAAAGAATTAGATAAAATAAATGAAGATAAATTAAAATCAATACATGAAAACGATAAAATAAATTATTTATTAACAATGTTTAATCAAGCAAATACAACGGTTGCATTATTATGTAATCATCAAAAATCAGTATCATCAAGTTTAGATGAACAAATAGAAAAATTTGATAAACAGATTAAAGAACAAAAAAAGAAGAAAAATAAATATTTAGAAAAAAAAAATAAAGAATTAGCAAGTAAAGCTGATAGTAAATTAAGATTAATTAAACTAAAAAAGGAAAGCAAGTTAAAAATGAAGAATGTTTCATTAGGTACGTCTAAAACAAATTATATTGATCCTAGAATTATATTTGCATTTATTAAACGATTTGATGTACCGGTAGATATAATTTTAACAAGTGCATTATCAACAAGATTTGAGTGGGCAAATAGTGTTGATAAAGATTATAGATTTTAAAGTAATTATAAATTAAAATCTAAGTTATTTTAATGTATACAATTAATGGAAAATATATTAAATTTAGCCCTCCAATAAAAAATAAAAAAATTATTGAACATATGGATAATGCAACTGCGTCATTTAATACTTTAAGATTACACGATAAAGATAATGAACCTGCAAATATTACTTATATTAATAATAAAGTAATGTTAACTAAAGAAAATAAAGATAAAAGTTTTAAAACAATGTTAGATGTAGATTTTGCAAATGATACTATAGGAATTTATTCAAATGCAACTATTCAAAATAATTTAATTTTTTATCCTGAAAATAATGAAGATAATAAAGAAATAAATAAAGGTATGATTTTTTATAATAAAGATAAAAAAATAGTAGGTGCCATTCATAAAGATAGTAAAGACAAAAGTGATTTAGTTTTTCGATCTGGTTATTCTGATGAATCTGCATTTGGTTTAACAGAACGATTAAGAATAAGTAATTCTGAAAATAAAGTAAAAATATCAGGTGCATTAGATGCGGATCAATTATGTTTAGGTAGTACATGTATTACCAAAGCTGATTTAGATAAATTAAAAAAAATTTAAATTGTGTTGACGATTCTATTTTGCAAATTGAACGTCATTCAAATAGTAAAATAGATTATGACTTTTGCTTCACAATGACAAAAACTTAGTTGTGAATTATTCAAGAAATCGCTATATGAAACCTTGAATAGCTCCTATAAAAAATGAAAAATATTATATTTAAAATAATATAATATTTTTAATGGATAATATTAAATTATATTTAAATCAAATGTTTAGTAAAAAAGAATTATCAACTTTAAAACCAATTAGTAATTTTTGTTCTAATTGTGAAAATATATGTGGAAGTCTTGTTCAATTAAATGAATGTACTAACAATAAAATTATATGTTTAAATTGTTTGGATAATTATTATGATTCTTTTCATAGTAAAGATTATCTATTTGATTGCCCGTGTTGTAATAAAAAAATTACTGATTATATAATTATAAAATCTTAAATTCAAATGTTTTTATATCCGTTCTAGGAGGAGATATTACATTATTAAAATTTTCCTTTAGACTTAATAATAACTCATCTATACTTCCTAATCTTAATTGGTTTGTATATTTTTCTAAAACTGTTTCATTTTTTTGACAATAGCTTTGAATATTATTTAGAATGTTTGTAATATTATATTGTTTATTAACAGGTATAACTTCATATTTAGATTGATAATCAATAATACATAAGGTTGATAATTCTTGAAAATAAAAATAGTCATCCTTAATTTTATATATAATTCCTGTTGAATCTTGAAAACATAAAATATTTTCAGAATGCTGATCTCCAATAAAAAATCCATAATTTGCTAAACAACAAATCACAGTATAAATATATTCAAATAATTGTCTTTCAGTGAATTGAGTATTTTTTGCTTGAACTGAATCATTAATATAATTTGTAAATATTATAGACGATTCTTCTATATTAATTTTTAGGCTAATATCTTTTATATTTATATTACAAGAATTAGTATAACCAAAAAATAACAGCAGAGAATTAGTAATTTTATTTATAACTAATTTAGAAAATTTGGTCAAAATTTCTAATTCCATTAATATATAAATACTACAAGTAGCATTATCCATATCACATACTTTCATTGCTAAATCAGTATTTCCATCTATAAAAATTAATTCATCTATATAAGTTTTTGATTCATCAACCTTTATTATATAAACATCATTAGATGCTCTATAGACTTGCAAAATATCAATTAAAATATTAGAAGAACCTAATTCTTTACAATTAGACTGTAATATTTCTGAATCTATATATTTTAAAATATTATCTAAAAAATTTTCATACTTGTATAAATTATTGATTATGCATTTATTTATAACTAAATTGCAATCTAAAAGATTAGCGCCTCCATAAATAATTTTATATTTCATTATATTATTATATGATATTTAAAATATTCAAAAGTGCAATAAGTTAAACATTTTAAACAAATAAATATTTATATTCTAATGAGTAAATTTTATGATAATGACAAAGTATATGATACACAAGAAAATACTTTTCTTATTAAAGAAGGAATGATACTACCAAATATAATTTTCAAAACTAGAACAAGAGATATGAATGATAATAAAAACCCATTTATTTGGAAAGATGTGACAACTAATGATTATTTTAAAGGAAAAAAATGTATTTTATTTTCAATACCAGGTGCATTTACACCAACATGTAGCTCTGCACATTTACCAGGATATGAAGATAACTACGATGAATTTAAAAAAATGGGTATTGATGAAGTATATTGTTTATCGGTAAATGATGCATTTGTTATGCGAAAGTGGGGTATAGATCAAGGTTTAGTAGAAGATTTCACACCAGGATCTTTAGGGTTTACTAAAGTAAAGCTTATACCGGACGGTGCTTGTCAATTTACTAGAGCAGTTGGAATGAGTTGTACATGGGATACTGAACGTGGATTTGGAGAAAGATCTTGGAGATATTCAGCATTAATTGTTGATGGTATTGTTAAAAAAGTATTTATTGAAGAACCATTTATTCAAAATTCAAAGGAAGATCCATTTACAGTCTCTAATGCAGAAACAATGATGTCTTATATGAAGGAAAATATTATTTTTACACATTTACCTGTTGTAATGTAATAAAATAATACAAGTATGTTTAAGCATTAAATTAATATATATATTAATTTAATGAATACATCTACTGAAATTTCAATTTCTATTTGTCAATTTAAAGTTGGCACAAACAAAAATGAAAATTTAGATAAAGCGAGAGATTTTATAAATAATTCTGCAAAACAAGGTGCACAAATAATAGTATTACCAGAATGTTTTATTGGTCCATATGATATTAATGAATTTTTAAATATTGCAGAAACAATTAATAACTCTGATTCATATAATATGTTAAAAAAAGCAAGTGAAGATTATAATGATATCTACATATTTGGCGGAACCATTATAGAAAAAGAAAATGATAAATTATATAATACTTGTTTCGTTTTTAAAAATGGCAAGTTATTAGATTTCTATAGAAAATTAAACTTGTATAAGATTGATATGGACGAACATAGTTTTTCAGAAGGCGATGTATTGACATCTGGTAATAAACCAACGATAATTAAAACTGAATTCGGTAATATTGGTATAGGTATTTGTTATGATTTACGGTTTCCAGAATTAGCAAAATATTATCGAGATAATAATTGTATAATGATAATCTATCCAGGTTCTTTTAATCGATATACCGGTCCTAAACATTGGTTAGTATTACAACAAGCAAGATCGTTAGATAATCAAATATTTATTGTATCGTGTTCAACCGCATGTACTTTTAATTCATCATTTGAGTCATATGGAAAATCATATATAATATCACCATGGGGTGAAATAATTTGTGAAACAGAGCTTGATAATGAAGAGATTAAAACACACAAGATTAATACACAATATATAACAGACGTAAGAAAGAAACTTCCCATATTAATTAAAAATTGATTTAATGATTTATTCTTATTTTTATACAAGATAACAATGACAACTAAAATTAGTAAAAAAGAAATGAATAAACTTGCAAGAAAAGAAGCAAAACATGATGCTAAAGAACATGTTAATAATAACTCAATTACATCCAAACAATATTCAGAAGAACCTAATGAGAAATTTGTACATCTTTATGGCGATACACCCCTAATATGTTCTAATTCCATGACTAAACGTAATTTTTGTGAAATAAATAAACTTGATGCATCAAAAGAACAAACTATATGGGTTCGTGCACGTGTAGGAAATTCACGCTCATTTAGTAATGGTGTAATTCTAATTTTACGAAATGATATGAGTACAGTTCAAGCTATTGTATGGGAAGATAAAGAAAAAGTACCCAAGGATATGGTAAAGTATGCTAAATGTATTTCACTCGAATCAGTAGTTGATTTAGAATGCAAAGTTAACACAGTTAAAGAACCTGTGCGAAGCTGTACTGTAAATCATATTGAACTACAAGTATTACAAATTCACGTTGTTAGTCGCGCGCAAGATTTGCCATTTAGTATTGAAGATGCGGGACGTTCCAAAGAAGAATGTATACGAACCGAGCTTCCAAGTGTTTCTCAAGATACCTTATTAAACTATCGTTGGATTGATTTGCGAACTCCTGCAAATCAAGCAATATTTCGTATCCAATCTGGCGTCTGTATGCTTTTTAGAGAATACTTGTATAAAGAACGATTTATTGAAATTCATTCACCCAAACTTGGGTCAGGTACTGCTGAAGGTGGTTCAAATGTATTTACCTTAAATTACTTTGATCAACCTGCATGCTTGGCACAGTCGCCACAATTGTACAAACAAATGGCGTCAGCATGTGGTGGAATGGACCGTGTAATGGAAATTGGTCCTGTATTTCGTGCAGAAAATTCGAATACTCATCGACATTTGTGTGAGTTTACTGGTATGGATTTTGAGATGACTATTAAAGAGCATTATTACGAATGTTTAGATGTAATGAGTAACCTATTTCATTATATTTTTGATGGGCTTAATGATCGATTTAAAAAAGAGTTAGAGATTATCTCGCAACAATATCCTTACGAACCACTAAAGTATCGTCCTGCTTTGAGAATTACATATCGCGAAGGAATACAACTACTTCACGATGCGGGTATTACAGAAGCAAAATTCGACCAAGATATTAGTACCCCACATGAAAAAGCATTAGGTAAGATTGTATCAGAAAAGTATGGTACTGATTTTTATATGATGGACAAATATCCATTATCAGTGCGCCCGTTCTACACAATGCCTTGTCCTGCGAATCCTGAATTATCTAATAGTTATGATGTATTTATTCGTGGCGAAGAGATTGTTTCTGGTGCACAACGTATTCACGACCCCATACTTCTTGCTGAACGTGCAACTGTTGTGGGTATTCCACTAAATTCCATATCAGCATATATCGATGCTTTCAAACATGGTGCAAAACCACATGCTGGTGGTGGGATTGGTATGGAGAGAGTAGTAATGCTTTTTCTAGGATTAAATAATATCAGAAAAACATCAATGTTTCCAAGAGATCCGAGTCGATTAACTCCTTAGTTAACTATAATTCATTTATATAAAAATTGATTTGACATATCGAAATAGCTTAGCTATTTCGATATAGACAATCAGAAGCTTATAATAGCAAACTATTGAATCATTCACTACGTGAATCGATTTTGCTATAATAAAAATTGATTTATCTAATATTTAACCTAAATATTCTATATATTAATGAACACAATTCTAACAACAGCTTTTGTAACTATTCTGACTCTGTCAGAAATTAACTTTCCTTATTTGTTTCACCATTATCAGAATCAATTTGGCAAAGAGTACCACGTACGCGAGTATGAAACAAAATTTAATGTCTTTGTTGATAATGTTAAATTTATGTATGAACATAATCAACTAAATAATACATATAAACTAGGATTTAATGATTTTACCGATATGACCACAGATGAATTTAAAAATCGATTTAATTTTGATAGTTTTAAAAAGCGTAGAGGTCACTGTGACCCAATGGTTGTGACACAAGTAGCTCTACCTAAAGAAATTGATTGGCGCGAAATGAATGCAGTAACCCCTGTAAAGAATCAAGAGCAATGTGGTTCTTGTTGGAGTTTCTCAGCAATTGGAGCGATTGAAGGTTCCAATGCTATTACTACTGGAAAACTACAAAGTCTATCTGAACAACAACTAGTTGATTGTTCTAGAGACTATGGTAACATGGGATGCAATGGTGGATTAATGGATGATGCATTTCTATATGCAATTGACAATGGACTTTGTTTAGAAGATGATTATCCATATACCGGAAAAGATGACACTTGTACATCTTCTAGTTGTACCCCAGTAGTACAAGTTAGTAAATGCTACGATGTACCACCACAAGACGAAGTGTCATTGAAAGAGGCTGTATCTACAGGACCTGTATCAGTTGCAATTGAAGCTGATACTAGAGTATTTCAAATGTATTCAACCGGAGTTCTTACTTCTGCAGATTGCGGAACAAATCTTGACCACGGAGTCCTAATTGTAGGGTATGGTACTGAGGATGATGAAAAGTATTGGCTCGTAAAGAATAGTTGGGGCGAAACATGGGGTGAAGATGGTTATATTAAGATTGGACGATCAGATGATAGTTCAACAAAAGGTATTTGTGGAATTGCAATGCAACCATCTTATCCTAGAGTATAAAGTTATTAATCTTTTACGATAATTATATTTATTTTATAAAAAAATTGATAGAACTACATATATACAATATCTATCATATAGTAATGGTAAAAATTACTAACGAACAGATAGATATTGCATTGCAACTCTCACGTAAATCATGTATCCAAAAGAAATTTGGAGCTCTTCTTATTTACCAAGGAAAGATTATTTCTACCGGATTTAATCACCATAACGGTACTGGTACCGGATTAAGTGATGATGTACGGTATTGTCTTTTACAAACCTAAATGTCATACTACTCATGCAGAACAAGATTGTATATCCAAGTGCCCCAAAAAATTAATAGGAAAAGCAACACTTTTATTGGTTAGAGAATCATGTGCTGATAAAATAGGACCATGTGATAAATGCTTGAAATTGATTAAAAAATATAAAATAAAAAGTGTTTATTGTATTAATATTAATACAAAATAATATGCATATTTACATATTACACATTCTATAATTCTATATTAGAAATCTTATTTTATCATTATACTTTTTTTAAAATAAAAAACTCTCTCTCTCTTAAAAGGTAAAAATAAATTAAGCAAAAAAATTAAGCAAAAAATATATTTAAGTACTGTATACTATAATTTTGTTTTTCGGTTAAAACTAAATAATGAATATACTAGCTGATAATTTTATCAATTATTACAATTTTGAAGCAACCTAAGTGTGTTTTATAACTAATTAAGCAAACTTTTTGCTATGAAAGTTACGATAATTTACAATGGTTACCTTATCTGAAATGCAAAATCAAAATATTAAATACTGAATATACCTATAACAGTTCGCTTAATTATTGCTTAATTTTGATTACGTAGTCTTATTCAAAATTGCATTTTTTGTGTCATTTTTAACGGATTTTAATTTATATAGATGCTTATTGATTATGTGAGTAAAAATTAAGCAAATGTAAAAAATAACGTATAAAACAGTGTTTGTTGCACGGTATATTTGATCGTAAAAACCGTGGTTTCAAGCGAAATTAAGCAAAATTAAGCAATAAAGTGAGTAATTTTTTAAGCAAATATTACTTGGATTATTAGGGGTGTTTATTCATTATATAAAATCAATACATTTTTTAAGATTTTTATTATTAAGTATATTCATTATTTATATATTAAATATTCATTTAGAAATTAAGCAAAAAACTTGTTCTTAAAATTAAGTAATAAAGTTATTTTATAAGCGGTTTAGTAGATCAGTATATTCATTATTTATATATTAAATATTCATTTAGAAATTAAGCAAAAAACTTGTTCTTAAAATTAAGCAAAAAACTTGTTCTTAAAATTAAGTAATAAAGGTATTTTATAAGCGGTTTAGTAGATCAGTATATTCATTATTTATATATTAAATATTCATTTAGAAATTAAGCAAAAAACTTGTTCTTAAAATTAAGTAATAAAGGTATTTTATA
>Ga0209534_10002348_pt1 | contig 18836 bp, 22 predicted proteins | sample COG_07_FD_184751 | JGI IMG/M metagenome (GOLD analysis project Ga0209534, IMG submission 184751) | Pelagic Microbial community sample from North Sea - COGITO 998_met_07 (SPAdes) (version 2) | ecosystem: Environmental > Aquatic > Marine > Neritic zone/Coastal water | place: Helgoland, sampling...
AAAAGTACGCTAATACGTACGTTTAGTCAAGTTTATCTGAGTTATCCTCCACCAAGAGTTGATAAGCTTATTTATCGCACGCCATGATTTGGAGATGGGTTTGGCTTCGTTTTGTTACTTTTTAGTCTAGCCCTGCCGAACCGCCCTCGATAGCCGAGCGATGCCGTTGCGCTGGTAGCGTATCAGTTTATGAGTATCCGAAGAGCGGCGGGATACCGGACCACCCTTGCGCCGCTCCTGTCTTTGCATATCGGCAAAAAAACTAGCCATCTCTGTCACATCTTGGGGCTCACTGCCCGACGGGCTGAGCAGCTCTCTAAAGATTGGGATCGAAGCCTTCACATTCACATCACGCAAAAACTCATCAACCGGCTCGGGGCTGGTGTAGGTATCGTAATAGGCATCCATCACACGTCGATAATTAAGAAGTCCTGTGGCAATATCCGCACAGGCAAAGCCAGAGAACCCCTCCTCCGCGATAAGATCGACAAGCGTCCTGTACTCACGCGATGACTCAAAGTCGGGGGCAACATTTAGACCATGCTTGCGGGAATTTTGGCTGCTGGCCCGCTTCCCGGATACCGATTTGGGGCCGGTTGATTTAAGTGCGTTGCATTGATTTGCAAGGTTCCTACGAAGATTTTGCGTCAAGGGTCAGCGCTCCCTTCACAGGCTGCTTTGACTCAAGCGCTGCCAGCTCAAGGTCCATACGCTTAATCAGGCGTGACTTATAGTCTATGGAGTCGATGCTCCGCTGAAGATGCCTAATTGTTTGGTGCTGACGGTGAATCAAATCATCCACCATCTTGATGTGCCTGGCAGCGTCCTTAAAGGCCCTAACCCGGAGATCGGACAGGGTTAGATTGGCCTCAACAAGAGCTTCTTCAACCAGACCCGCTTGATACTTATCCGCGCTGCCGTCCAAATAATGCTCAAGGGCCACCGACAGCTTGCTGTTACCAGAGCCCATCCAGTTGCTACCCGCCTTGGAAAGAAGTCTCGCCATCGCCTCATGTAGCAGCAGCTCCTTATCCACGGTGTGCCTCCTAATCCACCAGAGGCACTCATTGAGCTGACTGACTAGAGCAACTGCCAGGGGTGAGGGATTGTCTAACTCGGATAAGAGGCTTTGCAAGCCAGACTGAAACTCAGCGTCAGATTCATTAGGCAAAAGCTTGGGGCTTGATAGGAAGGGTAAAAGAGACTTCGATTTATCTTCAACAGGCATAGCAACATCCACATAAATACCGAAATGGTCATTATAAAGCATAAGCTAAGAGATAAAGCAGATAGAACTTAGTCGTCGCGCTTGATGCGCAGCGTCACCCCTGGATTAACCAAAGGATCGCCGGTGAATTCAATACCGGCTTGTTCTAGCGCAGATTGAATGCTCATTAGCGTTGAAGTGTTACCGGTTGGAATTCCATCCTGCATTTCATAACGGCGAATTGTTGCAGGACCAACTCCACTGGCCTTAGCGAGATCCGCTGCACTCCAATTCAACATTGAACGACCAGCTTTTATTTGACGAACTGAAATCATTAATATATCATTATTGATGTATTTTACATCGTTTATGTGGCTTTATTTGCTTGAGAGAAGAATAACATGATTGACGATATTTTCGCCAAATTTGATGGCGCCTTTGCTAAAAATACCATCAGGGCCTATCGATCTGATTTTATACAATACCAAGCCTGGTGCTCGGACAATAAGCTAGACCCTATTCCAGCGTCAGCTGATACTATGGCAATGTACGTGGACTACCTCAGTGAAAAAAACAAAAGTGCTACCATCCGCAGGCGTATCAATAGCCTCGGCACAGTACTAAAGCTATCAAAAAATTATGACCCCACCAAACAGCCGGAAGTGATACTGGCCCTTAAGCGAATGCATAGAAAAATTGGACGAGCACAGGATCAGGCTACACCATTGACTAAAACACTGCTCAATCAGCTACTGGCTAGCTGTGATAACAGCGTTATGGGAATCAGGAACCAAGTTCTGCTAAGCCTGGGATACGAAACGATGCGCCGCAGGTCGGAACTCTGCGCGTTCAAGTTTGAAGACATCTGCCAAGCACCTAATAGAAAACCGGCTATCCGGCTTAACTTCTCAAAAACCGATCAATTTGGGACTGGAAAGATACTACCCATCAGCCAAGAACTGCTCGACTTATTAAAAAACTGGAGGAGTATGATCAGCGATAAAGGCTATATTCTGCGGTCAATTAGCAGGCATGGCTATATTGGGAGCAATCTACATCCAGCAAGTATAAGCACCCTATTGAAAGCACTGCAAAAGGACTTGAAAATGGACTCCGATGAACAACCGCTCAGCGGTCATTCATTTAGAGTGGGGGCAGCACTTGATTTGTTAGAACAAGGTGAGCCGCTTGAAAGGATAATGCTTAGAGGGGGATGGCAGACGGATTCGACCGCCATGAAATACCTTAGACACTGGAGCTTTTAGGCAGCTTATTCAGTATCAAAGGTTCTATTTTTAGAGTTATCTTCAATAAACTCATAACGTAGAGTTCTAGCCAGCCCATCTCCCAATGAAACTGGAGCAATAAAGCCAGTCATACCAGCGGATGATCCGAATTGAGTAGTTCCCATAAACTTTTTAACACGAATACTACTTACTGGTAATGATCTGTTGATTATCTTAGCAACCGCATCAGCAAAATAACCAATCAATATACCCAAGAAGCCTGGCAACCTCAATCCAACATTATTCTTGCCAAATAGTGTGTTTCTTGCCACAGATATAAGAGTGTTCATATCTAAGTCTGGTTTATCGATGTAATTGTAGATGTGTGCCCCAGGTTCAAATGAAAGGCTATGCTCAAGGAAGGCAGCCACATTCTCGACATAGGCCATAGACTTTATGTTTTTACCGTCTCCGAACATCACAAATTTACGGGATGCAATTTGCTTTAACAAGTTAAAGACATTACCTCTATTGCCTTCTCCAAATATAACGGTCGGCCTTACAATCACAAGAGATCGGACATCTGGATCCTCAGCTTGCCATGCCTTATAAACGCCCTCAGCCAAAAATTTAGTGCGGCCGTAGTCATTAAAGTAATTTGGCTCGCCCGTCTCGCCTGTATCTGCAGGAGCAAAGCCGTATATCGCAACAGAACTCGTAAATACTATCTTATTTACACTATATTTTCGGGCCGCCGTACAGACATTGATAGCTCCTTGGACATTAACATCATCATAGCGACTTAATGGCCTAACATCATCTCGATGGACGGCCGCTAAATTTATAATACTTTCAAATCCATCAAGTTGATCAAGGGATTTTGTATCTTCAACATCAAGATAACTTATATTATCCGTTCTTTCAGCAATATTAATATCACATACTATATAGTTTAAAACTGACCGATCGAAACGAGCAGCTAACCGACTACCAACAAATCCAGCGCCACCAATAATCGCAATTTTATCCTTTACCATTTATACACCCCATTATTTAGTTAGCTTATCAAGAGCTCTTAAGGCGTCTCTAATTCCGACCTCCCAATCAGATCCCTTAAATCCAAAAACAGCCTCAAATTGAGTGGAATCTAACCTTGAGTTCTTTGGCCTTAGCGCGGGTGTAGGGTATTCTTTTGAAGAAATCGGTATCACAATAGGCATTATATTTCCCACGCCTATGTTACGAGTCGAATTAAATATTCGCTTAGCAAAATGGGCCCAAGAACATGAAGTTACGCCTGCATAGTGATAAACACCCATTCCTTTACCCGACATTAAGACTGGTAAAGTTGCAATGACAGCTTTAGCTATGTCCGGAGCATAGGTAGGACTGCCAACTTGGTCATCCACCACACTGATTTGGTCTTTTTGACTCCCTATACGCAACATAGTTTTTAAGAAATTATTGCCGAACTCACTAAAAACCCACGCAGTTCGTATAATTAAATACTTACAACTTGCAGACTGAATTGCCAGTTCTCCGTCTAGCTTAGACTGACCGTACACAGTCTGGGGATTAGTGACATCGGCCTCATTATAAGGACGATCCAGATCACCATCAAAAACATAATCAGTAGAGATATGAACTAGCAAGCAATTAATCTCCTGACATGTTTTAGCAATATTAGCAACCGCAAGATGATTGATTAATATTGCTGTTTCTGCATCGCTCTCGGCACTATCGACTGCCACGTAGGCTGTTGCGTTTATCACTACATCAGGGTCAATTCTTGTGATTTTGTCTTTTGCTACTAACAAATCACCAACATCGATCTGTTCGCGAGATGTATAAATAACATTATGGTTCGTAGACTGAAATTCTTTCTCAAGACATTGCCCAAGTTGACCTTTGGAGCCTAAAACCAAAATTTTCATATTCCAAGATCATCCATGATTGGAGCATTTGCATCTCTATCAACTAAAGACACTGGGTTTGAAGGCCAATCAATATTTAGTCTAGGATCATCCCACCTAATAGTAACCTCATCCTTCGGGTCATAAAAATCAGTGCACTTATACTCAAGGTCAGTCGAATCTTCGAGGACGAGAAACCCATGACCAAAGCCCGGAGGGACCCAAAATTGCTTTTTATTATCGCCAGAAAGTATCACGGCTTCATATTGTCCAAACGTACTCGACTCATGACGAAGATCTATCGCTACATCATAAACCGAACCACGAGATACTCGAACCAGCTTACCTTGTGGTCTCGTTTTTTGAAAATGCATCCCACGTAATACCCCTGCAGATGATCTAGAGTGATTATCTTGCACAAATGGTAAAGTTATACATGCTAAATCAGCGTACTTTTCACGCTGGTATGTTTCCAGAAAAAAACCACGCTGATCTCCAAAAACCTGTGGCTCAATAATCACACAACCATCTAATTTAGTTTTAACTACTTTCATTGAAATCCACTCGCTACTTTTTTAAGATATTTACCATACTCAGTCTTAATAAGTTGGTCCGCTTGGTCATTTAGATCATTATTTGAAATCCAACCTTGATTGAAAGCAATTTCTTCTAAGCACGCAACCTTTAACCCTTGCCTATGTTCAATAGTTTGAACGAACTGCCCAGCTTCAAGCAACGAATCATGCGTTCCAGTATCTAGCCAAGCAAAACCACGCCCAAATAGTTCTACCCTTAGATCGCCTCTCTCTAGGTAAGCCCTATTAATGTCAGTGATTTCAAGTTCCCCTCGACATGAGGGCTGAATTGATTTGGCAATATCAATAACATCGTTGTCATAAAAATATAAACCGGTAACTGCATAATTAGACTTAGGTGAAGATGGCTTTTCTTCAATTGAAATCACACTACCCATATCGTTAAACTCCACGACTCCAAATCTCTCTGGATCTCGCACGTGATATCCAAAAACGGTCGCACCTCTATCATTTTTAACTGCCACTTCTAATTTTTCAGAAAAATGTTGGCCATAAAATAAATTATCTCCCAGCACTAAAGCTACACTATCTTTTCCAATAAAATCAGCGCCGATAATAAAAGCCTCTGCAAGACCATTTGGATGAGCTTGAATGCCGTATTCAATACTCAATCCAAATTGGGAGCCATCGCCAAAGAGTCGTAGATATCCTTGGATATCATCGGGAGTTGAAATTATCAAAATTTCTCGTATCCCCGCAAGCATAAGAACTGATAATGGGTAATATATTAATGGTTTATCGTAAACAGCGAGCAATTGTTTAGAAATGCCTAAAGTGATAGGGTGCAATCTAGTGCCAGATCCTCCGGCTAAAATAATTCCTTTGTATTTATTCACAAATATTTTTCCTTGAGTATAGCTTCACTATTTTGAGAGATGTAAAACACAGAGAGTTCGCGAACATCGGAGATAAAATCAATCCAAATACCATTCATTATTTTGTGCCCATGAAACGCTCTTTGAAACACCCTCCTTCATGCTGGTCTTGGGTTTCCAACCTAGTAGGTTATAGGCCTTATCCACAGCTGGTACTCGCCTCGGGATATCTTCATACACCCCACCATATTTTTCTGAAGTCAAAATATTGATTACAGGAAGATCTGAGTTAGCCGCAGAAAGAACCGCGTCAACAACTTCACTCATATCGTTCTCTACGGGATTACCCAAATTAATAACCTCCCCGATTGCAGCATCTAGAGTCGCAGCCAAGATCAACCCATCAATAACATCATCTATATATGTGAAGCATCTAGTTTGATCTCCACCATCATAAAGTTCAGGAGAGAGCCCGTTAAGAACTCTATGAATTGATTTTGACACTACATAGATAGGATTCTGTCTTGGGCCGTACACATTAAAAAACCGAACAATCGACATAGGCCAGTTTTCTTTATGGTGAACCGCAAACAGCATATGTTCGCACATAGCCTTTGCTGTCGAGTAAGACCAGCGGTCTACATTGGTCGGACCTACGACTCTATCCGCTGTCTCATTCCACGGTATGTTAGGATTTTTCCCATATACCTCAGATGTCGAAGCAAACAACATTCTCACATTATTTTTCTGACACAACTCTATCAGGGCTCTTGTTCCAAAAACTCCGACGTCTATGAGGCTTAAAGGGTCTTCCATATACCGATTAACACCTACTACCGAGGCTAGGTGATATACAACCGTTGCGTCAACCTGAAAAAACTTATCCAAATCATCTCTGGATCGTATATCACCACAGAAGTACTTAAAGTTTTTATGATTTTTTACATTTATTAGATTTTTGTTAGTACTAAGATCAATCGTATCAAATCCATGTACCTCGTGACCAAGTTCAAGTAACGCTTCAACTAGGTGGCTACCAATTAAACCAGCAACGCCTGTAACCATAATTTTACTGTTCATATCCAACATCCAATTTATTAGTCTTTAAATTAATTTTTCGATCCAAAAGAACGTCCTACGCCTTTGTAGGAAACACCTAAATCAACCAACTGAGCTATCTCATCTTTAGATAGATAGCGCCGGCCATCATAAACTAACCCTTTATTTGACATATGTTCAGCAATTTCTAGCATGGAAATAACCGCAATGTCTGAGTGCGCAGCGCCAAATACTAAACAATCTGCATTACTCATGCATTCTTGCCAACTTTTAGTACGGAAAACTCTCTCGTCGGTGATCGCACTCTCAGAAATAGTCGAATCGAAAACACTAATGTGCTTTAACCCACTATTGAACAGTTCCTTCACAAACTTTTCCATCGGCGTAAAACGAACATCACCAGAATTAGTTTTAAAGGAGTAACCCAAAATAGCAAGTTTAACACTGTCTAAGTCTTCATTTTTTTCAGCCAAATGAGCAATAATATTATCAGCTACATAAGAAGGCATCATGTCATTAACACGCCTACCCGTTCCAGGCAACTTGATATGCGCACCGTTTTTTTCACCCAGAGAAGAGACAAACCAAGGATCTTTTGTCAGGCAATATCCTCCCACACCAATTGAAGGGGTCAGGATATTCACGTAGTGCTGGCCCTTCTTAAGAGAGTTAGCACCTTGGATTACTTCTAGAATATCTAAGTTATAGGGAAGTGAATCGCATAAAATGGCCAACTCATTCGCTAAAGCTACATTTAGATCAATCCATTGATTGTTAGCCAATTTTACTAACTCAGCCGATTCACAGGAAGAAACCTTAATTACCTCTACACCCAATGTCGTTGACCAAAAATCAGCACAACGCTCGGTACTCTTATCGTTAATACCGCCAACTACAATTGGTAATGTTCTAAACTCCTGAATAGCATTTCCTTCAGCTAGTCTCTCTGGAGAGAATCCTATAAACACGTTCTCTTTCTCAGCTAAAAACTCATTAGCCATTTGTCGAGTTACTCCGGGAGGAACTGTGCTTTTCACCATAATTATCTGGCCATCACTAACATAGCCAGAAAGCATTTTGAATACATCACGTATAGCCGACAAGTCTGCATCAAACTCGTCTGAAAGAGGGGTGCCAACCGTGACTAATACAACATCGCTTCCTAAAATAGAATCATAAGAAGTCGAGCCAGACAAATTTTTATTCTCTACTCCTTTTTTAATCAACTCTCTCAGAGCGGGCTCAGGAACATGGCATATACCCTGATTGAGATCATTCATAGATGACACGTCACTATCAATAGCATGAACACTATGTCCAAGCTCCGCGTAAACTGCACCAATTACTGCACCAATATAACCAAATCCAACTATTGATATCTTCATATAATCCTCTAATACATTTCTCTAAGTTAATTTCTTTCACACACCTTTATGTTTTGTACTCTTAATGACACACCATTGGCTATGTTAAATAAGGTATTTTAGTGACTCGCGTAATTTTTTCCCTGCTGTATCTATTCGGCATACCATCATAACGGAGGTCTTTGCACCTGTGTGGTTGAGAAACGAAATTCATCGATGTCCTTCTAGCGAAATAAAGTTTAACTTTGCTCATTAAGGATGTTAAACACATCATAACTATATAAAGCAATCCCAGTTGCAAAGACAAACTCATACAGCTCCTGGTTATCAAAAGGAGCAGAACTTACTTCAGGAAAATAACTTAGTATAATACCGAGACCGTAATATCCTGCCGGAATTGAGAAAAAATAGAAAAGCGTGACATCAGGTTGCCAAAAATAAAATTTCTTTCTGTACAGACTACTTAAAGAGAGCAAGCTGAATGCTGAAAATATCATGCAATAAGCATAAGCTAGAAAAGGTTGGATTAATTTTAGATTATGCAATGTAGTTTCACCTTGAGCATTACGACTAGAAACAAATTCATTTGAATAATTAAACAATCTCTCACCCCAGGATATCTCTTCGCCTGCCCAGACAAAAAATGTAAGCGACATTAAATAAAAAATAATTTTTTGCTGATTATTGATTGCCTTGCTGAAAAAGCCACTAAAAGCGAAAGTTAAAGAAGCAATTATTAAAAATATAACGGATAAGTTTTCGAGTAAACCATCCTCCTTTTGTAGCCACCAAAAAAACTAGTACCCAGAGGCTCATAAGCTAGAGAAGCATAAATACCGAATAATAAAACAAAAGGTACTGTGTTAGCTTTTTTATGAATTAAGATTATACGTTTCATAAGACTGTCTTCCTGACAATTCAGCAATCAGACTGTTGCTAAAAATGTGATTGGCTATAACAACTGAACTTGTAAAAATTGTTTTATTTGCTCGAATTTTACGGGCAGTTTTACAAAAATTTAGCGCACCTTGCATGCATACGTCAACGCAGCGGCGCAAGGAGAGAACATCATTCTGATGCACTGCAGCCAAATTAATAGTACTCGTGTATACCGGCATAGCATCTAAAGAACCGCTATCTTCAATATCAAGACTTACGACTTTCCCACCAGCGTCACTTGATAAATCAATATCAAAAATATGGTATTACATCTTCTTTTCATCAAATCTTGCAGACAAACGGGCTCCTAAAAACCCTGCGTCATCGATAATTGCACTTACCAAAATTCACCTAATAATTTTCCACAAAAACTGCATTCTTAAAATATCTCAGATATTGATTACATGCCTGTTAAACTAATAAAACTCGAAATTTTACATGCCGCAGCTAGTCCCTTGTTAAAACATTTTCACTAAAGTTGAATATCTTTTTAATCCCTTAAATATTTATAGAAAACATTCTTGAAAAAAGAAGGAGAAAGCCGTAATAAAGATCTAATCACTAAGTTAAGGGTCAATCTATAGAGAGAGATAAAGCCTGATGAATACATACTTAAATAGATCTTAATCTCACCTTTTAACATTACCCAACCCCGCCTCCCTATAAGATCTTTGCCTGTTCGCATATGAACAAGTATATTGGGAATATTGGCAAACTTATAACCACGTTGAATAAGCCTGAACCACAAAAAATAGTCCTCAGGGTAAACAGTCGGATACAAGCCTACTTCTTGAACAGATGCTTTTTTAAAAAAAACTGCAGGGTGACTCATCGGGTTCCGTTTTTTAGAAAACTGGGTAATTTCAGAATGGCACTGTGGTACTTTTCTTATTTTCATGAATTCAATCAAGTTTTCGTCATACTCAGCTACCCAAGAGCCAAAACAATCTATATTAGGATTGCTTTCTGCGAAAGCCACCTGAGTCTCAAATCGCTCGGGCACAGATCTATCATCGGAATCCATTCTCGCAATGTAATCAAAGTCACAATTTTTAAGACCATTATTAAGCGCACCAGCTATTCCTAGATTTTTAGGTAAAGTAACAACTTTTAATCTTGTGGATAATTTACTTTGCCACTGTGATATCACAAAATACAATTCTTCGGTCAAAGGCCCGTCTTCTATGAGTACAATTTGAGAAGGCTTTAAAATTTGAGAATCCCAGATGGACTCAAGTGCACTCTCCAGAAAATGCGGATTTTCTTTAACATACACTGGCATAAGCACTGAAAAGTTCAACGACATAAAGTCTGATCCTATGATGAATAGTGGCTAGTAATCCAATTATTAACAGCACAGAGAAACGGAAAATTGCCCATAACCCCAATAATATATTGCGTCGAATATTTCCCTATGCTCAACCAAATTAATTTATCAAATCCTCGTAGCTAGCGATAATTTCCTGGGCTGCAAGGTATACCGCTTGATACGAATTATTCTTGGGTTTCCAGCCTAATGACTCAAGTCGGGACACGTCATATGAGAATTTAGGAACATCACCTATCCACCCCTTCTGACCCTGTCCAAACTTGATCTCCGCGTCAGGTGCGAATAACCCCACAACAATTTTTGCTATTTCACTCACCAGAATCCCATTATCATCGCAGCCAATGTTAACAATCTCTGTAACATTTTTTTTGGCGGACACAAAAATCATCGCTTCAACTAACTCAGAAACATGCAAGTAGCTTTTCTTTTGTGAGCCGTCCCCAAGTACATGCAGACAACTTGGAGTTTCAGATAACTTTCTAATAAAGTCTAATATAACACCGTGCGTCGCAGGAGATCCGACCACATTTGGAAATCTAAAAATACATGCTGAATCAAGAAAAGAATCACTAGCAGCGCATATCTGAGCCTCAGAAGCTAACTTCATTGCTCCGTAATTGGAAATTGGCTTTAAGGGTCCTAAATCTTCGCGCAGTGGCTCTAACCCCCAATCGCCATACACCGCAGAACTAGAAGCGAAATTGAATTGCTTTACAGAATTACGTTGGCATCCTTTTAATAACTCGAAGGTGGTAAGAAAAGTATCTTTGAGATCAACATTTGGATCATTAACTCCGGCTGGGATATCAGAATTCGCAGCCAAATGCCATACTTCGTCTACTCGCTGAAATTTAGCTAGACAAAACTCAAATAATTGCTCTACCCCATCGAACGATGACAAATCTACGTCCAAAAAATTACTAAAATCTTCTGAAATATAATCCTGAATATTGTTTTTGGAACCAAGAGAAAAATTGTCTCCTATCACAACATCATTTCCCTGTTTTATAAGCGCTTTAGCTAAATTTACTCCAATGAAGCCAGCGCCACCGGCGACTAGGCAAACTTTTTTGTGTTTTTGCATCAACCTTAATCCTAATAAAATTTTACAATCTGGCTTTAATTTCGCCAGCGCATATGGTCTTCATAACTAAATGCCCAAAAGACAAGTGAATATCTTCACAGATCTGCATATCCCAACTCGGTGTATGAAAAACTTCATCACATAATGGCATCGCTTTTCCCCCATCATAGCCCAGAATACCCAACACATTACCGCCGCTGTTCCGAGCCTCAGAAATAGCGCGTATTATATTTGGTGAATTTCCACTTCCCGATACTGCGACAAGTAAATCACCTTCATCCATTAATGCAGCAATTTGACCAGAAAAAACCTCATCGTAATGTGTGTCATTACCGAACGCCGTAATTAAGCCGACATTATCGGTTAAAGATATTCCTCTAAACTTTCTCCCCGTGGCTAAATTATACATTTTATTCCAGTCAGTAATGTAATGACTTGCTGTGGAGGCGCTTCCTCCATTGCCACAAGTAATTATCTTTTTATCTGCGTTAATCGTCGCGACCACGATATCGATAGCCGCTTCCATCGCCGATAAGTCCATAGACCTAAATACCGCAGCGTGCTCCTCAACGTAATTTTTTAGTGTAAATCGCATAATATACTCCTTATTGATAAAATATTATTGATGACCCAGTGGGCTCTACATCAAGATTAACGCGCCTTAATTTATAAAGACTTTTTTCTATTGCAGACTTAATGTCTCCTGATGGCGCGTGGAAAACCATAAACCCGCCTCCACCAGCACCCAATAGTTTGCCACCAGTTGAGCCACAACTAATAGCAATGTCATAAATCTCATCAACTTTACTATTTGAAATATCATTAGATAGCGCCCTTTTTATTTCCCAATTCTCATTTAAAATAGCTCCGAAATTCTCTGTTGATTGGGACTCAAGCTCAGATTTCATATCCCAAACTAGTTTAACCATTTTAGCCATAGCCTGCGCTTTATCTTTGTTATTTAGGTCTGCAGATTGCTGCTTTAAAATATCGTTTGCACTTCTAGTTCCACCGATATAGAAAGCTATAGTCTCATTGTTTAGCTTTTTTATAGTTTGTTTGTTACATGTAACACTTTCAATAGATACTGAATCGTCACTATTAAATCGATAAACTCTTAACCCTCCGAAAGCGGCAGCAAACTGATCCTGCTTTCCAATAGGATTTTTACATAGATCTATCTCCAAATTACAGGCCATCTCAGCAATCTTTAAATCTGGTAGAGACAATCCCTTAAATGCAGTGAGGGCTTTAATAAGGCCGACCGAGAAAGAGCTTGAAGAGCCCATACCAGTCCCAGTTGATGGAATATCAGCAGTGGATACAATTTCGATATCATCATCAATATTGAGCATGCGAATAGCCTCTCTTACTAACGGATGCTCAATCTCATCTCTAGTAAGTACATTTTCGGTTTTCGAATAACTTAGGCGGATCCCTTTTTCAAATCTAGGCTTAACTATTACATAAACGAATTTGTTCACGGTTGTCGAAATAACAGCTCCTCCGTACTTGCTATAGTAACTCGGAAGATCGCTACCCCCACCAACATAACTCATTCGAAGGGGCGTTTTGGTTATAATCATTCTTAATCCTTTCTCAATACTTCATTTATTATAAGAGATAAATACTGGATGTTAGGAGGTTGGTTACGTTGAAGGCACCAATACATCCATTTCTTTCAGAATTTCTTGGCACGCAATCAATAAATCGGTATGTACTAAGTTCCCAATATACTCGTGCCCTTCCTTTCTCTCCAAATTTTGATCCATGAATACAGTTTTAAGGCCCGCTGAATGACCAGCTATAATATCTCGATCGTGATCACCGATTAACCAAGATTTTTTTTTATCGATGTTATATTCATCTATAGCTTTTAACATCATCCCTGGCATTGGCTTTCGGCAGTCACATGCAATTTTTAGCTCGGGCACCTCACCATCAAATCCTTTATCGGGGTGATGCGGACAAAAATAGATATCATCCAAATATGCACCCGCCTTACCTAACTCAACTTCCATTTTCATGTGGATTTGAGCCAATTCATCGAGGGTAATATCACCTCTGGCAATAACAGGTTGATTTGTAACGCAAATTACTAAAACACCACAACGGTTTACCAATTTAATAGCTTTAGCAACGTTAGGTAAAAGTTCAAATTGGCTAATTTTAGTCAGGTGACCTACCTCTCGGTTAATTACACCATCACGATCAAGAAATATACATAACCGCTTATTTCTTCGTGAAAGCCTTTCAGTTGCGCCGCTCACAACCGATTCCTCCACATCACTGTATCGCTCGGGAGTGCCCATATCTTTAATAAACTCAACTGATTTGTATGCTTGAATAGTCTCATTATTTTCTAATAACACCGGAAATAATTCAGAGGAGATATCAATAACGCCGACGCTTTCGACATACAGCTGGAACACTCTTTTATCAACAACGTAAAGCGCCGCATTTACCAAGTTTTGATACAAAATTTGATCTACTTTAGACGGTCTAAACACACGAAGAACGCGGCCAGAAGAATCCAACATTAGTAAATCAGAATCAAAGGGATGGGAATTAGGATGACAAAATGTAAGAACCGAAAATTCACTTTTTTTACACTCATAAAAGTGGGATAAATCAACATCCAGATAAGTATCACCATAAATAATAAGAAATACATCTGATAGTTGTGTCAAACAATCAAAAATCGCTCCAGCCGTGCCCCTTGGTATATCTTCAATTGAATACCGAATTTCAACACCAAAATTGTCTCCATTCCCAAAATAACTTTTTATATAGTCCGCCTGATGGTGCACTAATAGTATTATTCTGGTGAAGCCATGACTCTTCAAAAGCTTTAATTGACGCTGAAGAAGAGGAATGCCCGCTATAGGAGCCATGGGCTTTGGAATTTCAGAACCAATAATAGATTGCAGTCTTGTACCAAACCCGCCCGCTAAGATTACAGCTTGCCCTTGAAAACCATCAGCTTTCACTTTATTTGAAATCATTGCCAATTCCGGTAAAGAACGATCAAAAAATTTAGATCGCATCCAATATTTAATTTTAAGGTGAAAAAGTATTACTAGGTCTGTGTACTTACAAAATCAAGATCTAAATACGTATCCAATCTGGCGGAATCAAATCAGAACACTTATCAGCAGCCCCCAAGAACCAATTCTTCGGAGCTATAACCACTTGTCCTTTATTGGTATTCAACCATGCCCCCCACCAACTAAAACTACTATTGGCTATGATGTTGTGATCAGCTCTAGACATTAGCATCATATCCCAATAACTATTTTTACCAATATTATGATCAATAATATAAGCATCAGACACATAGTCAGAAAAATTATCTCTAACCCATAATGGGTCGTCTGAGAAAAAAAATATTTTACTACCTGGAAATCGGTTGGTTAGCATTTTTAAACCTGCCAGATAATAATTTTCTTCTAAACAATTAAGTATTTTATTACTTTTGTGGAAATAATCCCCTCGCCGGACATGAACGCTAATTGAAGGACCCTGATTTAAAATGGACAAAATCTCTAGATTTTCATCACTGATATTGTTATGAAATTTAAAAATCTGCCTTATTTCATCTGCACAATCTTCAAAATACCTCCATGACTGCCAATAACCATGAAGGTAACAATTACTATCAACTGTATTAATCTCATCACAATACCTTAGACTGGCTTCTTGTAACCAATTTTTCGGAGTAAGACTAGACCATTCAGCCTTTGCAATTATTTGCCGGACAACGGGATATCCTCTCCATCCGAGTAACCTATCGCGTTCCTCGCTTTTTAGCTCAGGAGTATCAATACTGAAAACACTATCTAGTTGGAAATCATGAACCTTATAACGATCAAACTGATCCGTACATATGGCATGTGGCTGCCCCAAACGACGAGCAAGTGCATGTCCACATGCAAATTGAAACATTTGATTTCCAAGTCCCCCAATAATGTTACTTGCGATCATCGTATTCCGTTCCTATCAAATCTGAATTAACTGTTGTCCCAAGCATTATGCCAAATGGATAGTGAATTACCTTGCAACTCAGCCAAAAAATACTTTCCAAGTATAAAAAAATCTTGTAGCGCATTGTCAAAGAGTCCTCATATCTATCAAGAAATAAAGCGCTATAATCCTTTTTAATTAACTGTCTCTCATGCCTATCGATAGCCTTAACTTCAGAACTTATTTTACTGGAGATAGACTCATTGCGAAAAACAGAAATATATTTGAGATCACTGAAACTAACGCCAGAAGTATTTTTATTCAAAATTCTGTAGTACCACTCCAAATCGACTATCCATTGCAAACGAAGGTCAAATAACAGACACTTTTTCCTCCTAATCACGGCACTAGTGGGAGATCCGACTGTATTACGCAAGAAAAGTCCCTCCGGAGAGAGAAAATATAAACTCCTTACAACCGAACCAACCAAAGGCCGAAACCTATTTTTAATAAAAGTTGGTACATAGCATCTGAGGAACAAAACATCCGACAAAACGTTAGCCTCAAGCTCACTAACTAAAACACCAAAAAAATTACTATCGCACGGGAATTCATCATGATGCATAAAATGTATATACTCTCCTGTCGCCTCGCTCAATAAAAAATTCCAATTTGCAATGGCGCCCAAACTTTTTTCCCTTTTAACATATCTAAAACATTTATAGTTATATAAGACATGTCCTGCAACCATCTCCTCGACTTCGCCGGTCTCTGAATCGTCAGAAATGATGCATTCAATTTTCAGTTGGGGGTCGAGTTCTAGACTCTCTGCAACGGAGTCTAGAATTCTCCTCACCCCAAATGAATATTCATAAGCTGGGATTAAAATACTTAAAACAGGTGCACGCATACTTTTACTTATAGACCTTAAAAGATAATGGTTATAAATTATGAAAATCGATACATGTATTCAAGCTTTTAATACCATATTAAAAAAATCTCCATATATTGCCACCAATAAGTATAAAACTATAAGTGGCTCCTAGTGAACAACCAACGATATAATAAAGATACTTCATCGAAGAAATCCGCAATGAAGACAAGTTTCTCAGTCCCGAGTAGTGGAAAGCAATAAGAAGTAAACAAGACTCATAAGCTAAGTTCGAAAATCTAAAATAATATGCACTCGCAAAAGGAATATCTGCAATAGAAAACAATGCCAATCCGAATATTAGAGCTACGAAGTTGAACCTATGGCTCGAAATTTCTCTTCGGAACCCAAAAAGCAATACAAAAGTGAAACCGATATATACATAAGTAATTCTTGGAAAGGGATCCTCGAGAACCGAAAAGTGTCGTCCAAATAAAACAGGTAATATAAAAGTTATCAAAACAAGAAAGCATACTATCAACACCCTCCAATACTTATCCCATGCTGAAAGCATGAAAATAGCCGCCGGAGTGAAGATATGCAGCGGAAAAGTCAATATACCTGCCCTGATGGGCCCTAATCGACTGAGAGCCAATAATCCTAGACTCAATGCAAGGGAGTAACGACAAAGATTTAAATCATTAAAAACAGCCGTCGCAATGAACATTGGAAGGCTCAACTGGAACCTGAAAAGGGAGAAATAAACTAGGACTCTTACTGCCGCCGCAAATCCATATAACAAAGCAACTGAAGCACTAGGTGTTAGAGACGCGAAGAAAAAATCCCAAATAAAGAGTAGAACTACATTATTTCCTAGCAGCGCCATGAACGAGTCAGCACCATTCTGACGATAGTAGGCAGAGGAAGCAGTGAGTGCTTCATAATCAAAAGACCAAATTGGAGCCAAGTACGAAATTAAAATTCCATATGAAATAGCACATAGCCACAGAACTAGGTGTTTAATAGCCATTCTTAATTTGAATCAGTCTGGTTAAAATTCTGTTTAAAAGGTAGTTCAAATACCTTTTTTTGAACGGCAATTTTGTAATTCGCTCTTCTGATCGTAACTCAGATGTGTCCTTACTAACGGAATTTACAAACAGTCTTAAGTACTTTACCTCCTCATCAGAAGAAAACTTCGCAATAAGGGAATTAATTCCCTCCTCAAGTTCCATATGATCTGATTGATTTGAATCAATCCTCGCAATTAAATCCAAAACCTGCTGTGAAAACTTGCTTATATCTCCAACATTGACATCAATAAAATTCGGTTCTCTCCAATATTCTCTCCCACCATTCCCATGATAACCAATGACATAATTTCCACTAATCGCAGCCTCTACAGGCGGTGCCGGTAATCCTTCAAAAGAACCGAACTGTAAGAATATCGAAGATTTCGACAAAATTTTACTAAGTTGCTTTTGAGACACGCCCTCAATAGGTTCAAGACTCCAATGTGCTGGTAAGTTAGCATGAAGACATTCATAAATAAGATTAATGTGAGTGATATTTTTCCTTGGCATATATGTAATCAAGGGTTCTTTTGATTCTTGAGTAACAAATTTCATTGGATCTAGTGACCAAGTGACGCGCATGACCTTACCTTCACAACTTGGACTAATTCTCAAAATGATTTCCATTGCATCATCAGATATACACAAAATCTTAGTCGCCCTGTTAACAGCATCAAGAAGTTTGCTTAAGTCAGAATATCTGCTCAATGACCTTAAAATATAGGGATTTTGAATTAACAATGAGTATTTTTGATTTATATCTATATCCGAATCGCTAATTTGGCAAACAAATACATCGGGTATAATCAAATGATCCTTCTCAGTTATCGTGTCTCCTTGAAATATCGGCACATCTTTATCTGCATATTGGTACTTGTACTTATCTACTGAGTGATAAACATAAGCTTCGTACCCCATTTCACGTAGTCTATACACATAATCGTAGATTACTCGAACTCCGCCAGTTGGTTTAGTAACCATCGGAGAAAAGAACAAAAACCGTTGTGCACGAGCTTCCAACATTAGACTCCACCACCACTTTCGCTAATATGCTTGTTTAAGTGAAATTTCATCTGAAATGCAATAACTGCGGTCGCTGCCAATATGGAGATAGCGCCGCCAACAGCCCCAAAATCACTACCCAAATACATAATAAGAATGACATTTAGAGCAGCACCAAAAAGTATGATTTTAAAAAACAAAGTATTTTTCCCAAGAACTAATAGCCCTAAATTAGCCCACGCCGTAGATAAGCATCCAACAATGGGAATGAACATAAATATGTATAATGCGTTGGTGCCATAGTCAAAATCACCTCCATAAAGTAACTCTAGCAACTCACTCCCAAAACATATCGTCAAAATTATGACTGATACGCCAACAAGAAAATAGAACT
>Ga0209534_10002349_pt1 | contig 18834 bp, 13 predicted proteins | sample COG_07_FD_184751 | JGI IMG/M metagenome (GOLD analysis project Ga0209534, IMG submission 184751) | Pelagic Microbial community sample from North Sea - COGITO 998_met_07 (SPAdes) (version 2) | ecosystem: Environmental > Aquatic > Marine > Neritic zone/Coastal water | place: Helgoland, sampling...
TTCGGCGCCCGTTTCCAATTGGGTCAAAATAGCCTACTCGGGTAGTTTTAAAGGTAGAGAAACGTATCTGAAGGCAATGAGTAGAGGTGGTCGATGAGAGGAAAAATCATTTATGCTGGCGATACTTCATTATCAACCAGTGCCAGCTATATGGCCGGCATTTTGGACCACGCGCAACTGGCGTTCGATTATGTTGCTAGCAGTGATCTTATCGGCCCTAGGTTGTGTGCGAGTATACCGTCACTGGTTATCCTCAGTGACTACCCTGCATCAAATTTTCGAGAAGATGACTTTAAACGATTGCTTGAGAACGTTCAGTGCGGCACGGGTTGTTTAATGTTGGGTGGCTGGGAGTCGTTTAGAGGCCTCTCGGGCGACTATCAAAACACGCCACTTTCGGATGTGTTGCCAGTGACCATGCTTGAGGAGGACGATCGGATTAACGCTTCTCAACCCTGGGTTATTGAGCCTGTAGGACCACATCCAATCACAGATCAACTCCCGTTTTGTGAAAACCCCACCTATGTGGGAGGTTTTAACCATATAACTCCTCGAGATGGAACAGAAACGGTTTTGCAGCTTCGGTCCATGGCTATTTCCATGACGACGGAAAATGTCTACCGGCTCCAGCCGGGCGAGAGTAAGCCACTTCTGGTAACGGGTTCTTTTGGTGAGGGGAGAGTGGCTGCATTGGCTACAGATGTTGCCCCACACTGGGTGGGCGGATTTGTCGACTGGGGTAGCAGGCGTCTAGAAATCGGTGCCAAAGGCGCACGAGAGCTTGAAGTCGGCGAAGACTACGTTGAGTTTTTTACTCGGCTTGTGCGTTGGGCAAGTAGGCACAGTCAGCTATGACGGGCGCTTAAAGTGAAATCGATCTTTTGTACGGGGGGTAGTTGTAGTCCATGATTTGAAAGCTAGCCGATTCAAGTATGAGTCTAGCCAATGCGTCGATTGCGCGCATCTTGCTCTTGGGAATTTTGCAAAAAACGAAGGATACAGATGAGAGTGCTATCTATGATTGAGCTTACTTTAGTGCGTATTGTAAAATTTTGGCTGCTTTGTTGCAGTGCTATCGCATGTGCGACGCCGAATCACTTCATCACGCGGGATGGCCATCGCCTTATGGATGGATTAGATCCACTGCGATTTGCCGGCATACATGCTCCAGAATTGCATCGCATCGAAGACGATGCTCGAGGTAAATGCGAGGCAGACTCGCGTGATTGGGGGCAGTATTTCAAATGGCCCACAGCGCAAGAGCAGGAAAACTGGATTAAGGCACTGACGCGCAGCGGCCATCGCGTCATGCGCATCTATGTGCTGTCGATTGAACAAAGCGATGATCAAGACTGTGGGAGGGAGACCCATATTCTCAGACCGGAAAAGCCGGGCGGTATGCCGCGTCTCAATGAGTCAGCTATGCGGCATTATGATCGCATGATTGCCTTGGCCGCGCGTTATGATCTGTTGCTCATCCTGCCCTTTATCGATCACTGGGAGTGGTGGGGTGGTAGGAAGCAACTAGCGGAATTCTATGGCGAAACTGCTGCTGATTTCTATGATGTCGAATCCCGCACCTATGCGGCTTATCTCAGCGTGATCGAACAGGTTATCACTCGTACCAATCATCTGACTGGGCGGCGTTATAGCGACGAGAGGACGATTATGGCCTGGGAGACAGGCAATGAGCTAAAGCACACGACCGCAGATTTTTTGCGTGAAACTGCAGCCTATATCAAATCCTTGGATAGCAACCATCTAGTTGTCGACGGCACCTATAGTCGAATTAACGACTATGCCCTTGAAGATCCGAACATCGATATCATATCCAATCATTATTATTTAAATCAAAACAATGCCACGCCCGACCAGGTACTAATCGATTTAAAAAAAATTGGGGGCAAAAAGGCCTATTTGGTAGGGGAGTTTGGTCTGTTGCCGGCGCAACAGATAGAGGAAATTATGGAGGCGATTGTTAATACCGAACACCAGGGTGCGAGTGCTGCAGGAGCATTTGTCTGGTCATTTCGCGGCCATCGCCACGAAGGAGGATTTTATTGGCATAAGGACCATGCTCATTACAGTTATCATCTGCCTGGATTCCCGGAGGGAGATGCTAATGAGGAGCAGCGGGTTATAAATATGGTGCGGCGCGCGCAGGCACAAATGAATGGCCGTGATACACCACCACCCTTGCCGAGGCCCGAGCCGCCTCGCTTGCATCCGATTTCGGACCCAGCAGTAATCAATTGGCTCGGCGCGCCACTAGGCCGCTTCTATGACATTGAAAGAAGCCTCCATCCGAATGGACCTTGGCGTACGTTGGGCGAGCACATTTCGGATGGAATGAACTTGTTTGACCCTGAAAAAGACGCCTTGTTTAGTGATACCGATGAACTTGATTCCGGAACGACGTATTATTATCGAGTTAGTGCCCAGAATGAAAGTGGCAGGTCAGATCCGTCGAATGTAGTTACTTACACGCCACCGATAGATTGATTCCTTACTTAATTGAATGGAGTCAGCCCTTTTGTTTCTGAGCCAGAGCGGTACTCTTTCGAACAATCAACTCATGGGGCAGCACGATAGTCTCCTGAGCAATTCCCTCCCCGTTAATCTTTTTTAGCAGTGTTCTCATTGCTACTTTGCCAATCTCTTTGGCTGGCTGGGACACTGTGGTTAAGGGAGGGTCGCTAATGCGGGAGAATTCAATATCATCAAAACCGGTTATCGACATTTCTTCGGGAATCTTGATGTCATGGTTTCTAAGCCCTTGAATAGCGGCTATGGCCATCTCGTCGTTCATGCAAAAAAGAGCCGTAGGGCGGTTCTTCATTGCCGCAAAGTGGTTGGCTGCATTGAGCCCGGATGCGATTGTAAAGTCGCCTTCCACGACTATGTTGGCATCGAAGGGGATGCCGGCATTTGACAGCGCCTGTGTATACCCTTTCAGTCGGTCAATGGAATGGGGGTTACTTTTTAGTCCGGAGATTACACCGATGCGACGATGGCCCAGAGATATCAGATAGTCAACCACGGTCTTGGAAGCTTCGGCATTGTCGATTCGCACGCATGCATACGGCGTATCTTCGGCGCCGCACGCATTAACAATGGCAATATGATCGGGAGGAGGTGGAGCGCCCTTTGCGTGTGCTAATAGCTGAATAGCACCGTCGGCCTGACGCGTTTCGACTAGGTTCATATATTCTTGGTCGCGCTCCTCAGAGCCTCCCGTATCGCCCAGCAGTACCGAATAACCATTCTTGTGGGCCTCCTCTTCAAGGCTACGAATCACCGTAGCAAAGTGCAAGTTGGCGAGATTGGGTACAAGAACCACAATAGAATGTGATCGTGCCGCGCGAAAGTTACGCGCCATCATGTTGGGTCGATAGTGCACCTTCTCGACAGCCTCTTGGACCTTGCGCAGACTCTTCTTGGACACCTTCTCTGGCGTGCTAAGTGCACGCGAGACGGTCGCTATGGATACACCCGCTACGCGGGATACTTCTCGTATGCTCGACATTTTATCCGTGTTGGTTAAGTTGTTGTATCTAGGTTAATTTTAATCTGGCACGACGTCAGTTCCTAGATTTCTAGTTTACTCTAATTCTCTGAAAGTTACCTAATTAATAAACCGGTTACATAAAAGTGGGTTTTGGTAGGCGTAGGACCGTTGCGGCTTGGTAGCTATCTACGGCGAGCGCGTAGGACAATCTAGTCATAAACCTGTAAATCAAGCAATATTGACGGTAAAACTAGATGACTGAGTTTCTTGGTTATTAGAAAAATGTACAAATGTTTCGAAAAATATGTTGTAACCGGTTACATTTTTATGTACTCTAAGTTCGTGGTATTGAATACTGGTGCGTCAATTGTCAGCTCAATACTGTCGTTTTTTTATATGAATGCGCCATCGCTTTGGTGGTTGCACTCTTTACCATAATAATGTCAGCGAATGAGGGGAATATATGAAAGGCAAAAAGAAAATACTGGTGAGTATAATAGCAGCTCAGGCTTCAATTCTTGGTGGTGTCGTATCAAATGCAGCGTTGGCACAGAGCGAATCGCAAGAGAAAGGGGTGACAGCGAATTTGATGGAAGAGGTTGTTGTCGTAGGAATTGCCGGCTCATTGGCAAAATCATTGGATACCAAGCGAGATTCAGCACAAATACTCGAAGCGATTTCCTCGGAAGATTTGGGAAAAATGCCGGATCAGAATATTGCGGAATCTTTACAGCGGGTAACCGGAATTCAGATTGACCGCAGCGGAGGAGAGGGGTCGGTAGTACGAATTCGTGGCTTATCGCAGAACCTGAATACTATCAATGGCGAAAAGCTTGTCAGTGGTTTGGGCCAGACAAGTCAAAATGGGTCATTCGAAGATCTTCCCTCCGAGCTGTTTAAGCAGGTCGTTGTATATAAGTCTCAGTCGGCCAATCTGGTCGAAGGTGGAATTGGTGGCGTCATTGATCTGAGAACGCGGCGGCCCTTCGACTTTGATAAGGGCGAGCTCCAATTTGCCGGATCACTCAAAGCAGCTAAGGGTGACGAGAGCGGTTCTACAACGCCAATTGGCTCACTGATTGTGTCTCAAAACTGGGGTGACTTCGGTGCCCTTCTGTCACTTTCCTACGCGGAGCGCGATCACCTAAGCGATAGTACCAAGTTTGAGCGCGGTTTTCGCACGAGCAGCGTGGATTCCACTGGCGACGGTGTGAAGAACCTTGACTATAAGAGAGCCCGTATGATCTCTGCGAAATCAAGCAATCAAGAGCGTGAACGTTTCGGTCTTAACGCAGCGTTTCAGTGGCGACCGAAGGACGATCTAGAGCTTACTGCAGAATATTTCGGTACATTTCTCGATATTGACACTGAAACTGCCTCGGCCCAGTTTTGGGCGGATCGCGGTCTGGGATTGGATACAAGCGAGCCTTTTCAATTATCTAGCGGTGGATACGTGGAGAACGGTGCTATTGAGCAAAATTTCTATCAGGCAAACTCCGGTGTTGTGGGGAGGGAGTCTGAAGCACACAATTTTGCGCTGTCTGCAGATTGGGACAATGGAGGCAATTTGACGGCATCGGGTCAGTTTACTTGGGCGACGTCAGAGCTCGATTCCGAGAGTGGCTTTGCTGATGTTATGGGGTCTCAGGGTAACAACATTAATTTTTCAGATGGGTCTTCAGGTCGGGTAAATCCCAATGGTGTCGAAACGTTCGCATACCAGCTTAACATGCCTCTGGGTAGTGAAATACCCAGCATTACCTCGGCCGGCGGTGCACTACTGGACCCTAGCCGATACTGGCACAAGTCACAATGGGCTGAGGCGCAAGAGACTGATTCTGATCTAGTTGCGCTCAAAGCGGACTTTGTTTACAACTTTGACGGAGATTCTCTCAAAGCAATCTCCTTTGGGGCACGTTTTTCAAATCGTGAGGTCACTCGGGAAGATTTTCGATATCTTAACGAGTTTGGCGGCTTCCAGTATCGCTTTAAAGACGCACAAATACAGGACCCTAATCTAGGCTTCACACTTCTGCCGGTCGTAACCAATGCAGACGATCCTAGTCGTTTGGTAGCATATGATGACTTCTTTTCGACCAGTCCAGGAAGATTCCCAGACTCAATATTGATTGAGAGTTTTGCCGGCATGGATAACCCGGTACAGTGGCTGAATAGTCTCTACCCCGACGCACCACTAACCAAGGCGTTGATGCCAATTACCTCCTTTGGCGTGGAAGAGGATACTTATGCTGCGTACGTGATGGCTGATTTTGAAGGTGAGCTGGGCAACATGCCCTATTCGCTCAATGCCGGTGTTCGTTTCGTTCAAACGGATCTAACAGTAACTTCCAATGATGTTCCGGATATTTTGGAAGATGGCTCGGCCAACAACAATTCCTTCAGGGGCTTTAATGGTACACCGGTGGTGTGGGACGAGCTAGACACTGACTCCAGCTATACGGATGTATTGGGGAGCATTAACGCTACTCTCTTCATTCAGGAAGATCTGTTGCTCAAGGCGTCGATTAATAAAGCAATGGCGCGACCCAATCTGGGTGATCTCGGTCGAGGCTTCAAGATTTCCTACACGGGAAATTTTGAAGACGGTGGCCCTGATGGGGAGTTCCAGCGTTTTGCCAGCGGTAGTGCGGGGAATCCGGAGCTCGATCCAGACCGAGCGACATCATTTGACTTGTCACTCGAGCATTATTTTGGCGAAGGCTCGGCGCTGATCGCTGCGATTTTCTATAAAGATATCGAATCATTCTCGATTAACGAGATATCGCAGGAGCCTATTGCGGATACTGATGGCGTAGTGCGCGACGGTGGCTTGGTCGGACGCGTCGTGAACGGCAAGGGCGGATTCGTCAAGGGATTTGAGATCGGAGCGCAGCATACGTTCGAAAACGGCTTTGGTTTTCTCACTAACTACACGTACTCCGATAGTGAAAATGAGGATTTTCTTGACCCAACAACAGAGTCCCCACTACAGATTCCGGGAGTATCTGACAAGTCATACAATGTCGTTGCCTTTTATGAGCGTTATGGTATTAAATCGAGGGTTGCCTACAACTGGCGATCAGAGCGTTTGGCCGGGATATTCTCAGGCTTCCCAAGGTACACTCGGGACTTTGGTCAATTGGACGCGTCGATCGGTTATGAGTTCACGGAGCGTTTGAGTGTTTCTCTTGATGGAATCAACCTAACTGGAAATGACACATCGGATTTCCTCGATGTGGGCGATGGTGATCACTTTTATAACTGGCAGACAGATGAAACTCGCTACATTCTCAGCATGTCATTCAAGTTGTAGATTTTTCTGATCATTACTGTAGTGTGTATGGCAAGCGGTACCGGTGAACCGGTACCGCTTCCGCCTAAACCAAAACCATTGCGGCAATCTAGATCTGGGTGTGTTCTGCATGGCTATGTGTATCTGGACGGTAGTTACTTATTACAGTCATCTTTGGTCAATTGGCAAAGATGGTTAACGGCTTGGTACGACTTATTAATAATTTTAAATTTACAACGCAATAGTCAAATGGTTCTTCCATTCCGCTTGACCATACTGCTTATGGAGTTTGAGGAGTTTTGCAATAAATGCGCTTTGAGCTTCTATAAAATCATCAGAAATCTTTTAGCCACAGAACATCAATTTTATATGAGGCAATAATGTGTACTCAGTTCTTTAATAAACTATTGGTTATTGTGGTACTTACCTTCACCATCAGTATCGCTGAACTAGCCTTCGCAAAGGAAAAGAATCCTCAACCCAACATTTTAATCGTCCTGACCGACGACCAGGGTTGGGGTGATGTTGGTTTTAACGGCAATTTAAAGATAGACACCCCCAATATTGATTCTCTTGCTCGCGATGGTGTGTCCTTTGAACGGTTTTATGTTAATCCCGTATGTGCACCCACCCGAGCTAGTATTTTGACAGGGCGCCACTATTTGCGCACAGGCGTACATGGTGTCACTCGCGGCGCGGAAACGATGCGCAGTGAGGAAGTTACCATTGCGGAAACGCTGCGGGATGCTGGTTATAAGACCGGTGCCTTCGGCAAGTGGCACAATGGTGGGCATTATCCGCACACGGCCATTGGACAAGGGTTTGATGAATTTTTTGGCTTTAGCGCGGGGCACTGGAGTCAATATTTTGATTCGGTCTTGTCTCACAATGGAGAGGAAATTGAAACCCAAGGCTATATTGGTGACGTGATAACCGATCAGGCAATAACTTTTATCAGAGATAGTGGGGAAGCTCCCTTTCTTGCCTTTATTGCCTATAATACACCCCACAGCCCCTACCAGATCGCGGACAGTTACTTCGATAAGTACTCCAGCCGCGGGCTTAACGCCAGAACGTCGGCAATTTATGGCATGGTTGAGAATATTGACGATAATCTCGGCAGGCTATTCAATACACTCTCGGAATTAAAGTTGCGAGACGATACGATTATCGTCTTTCTGAGCGATAACGGGCCACACATCGCGCAGGGTGAGGATTATGGCCCTCGTTACAACGGAGGAATGCGCGACGGCAAGGGTAGCGTCCACGAAGGGGGTGTTCGAGTGCCCTTGTTTATACACTGGCCACAATATGTGGACGGCGGTCGGATAGTTCACCAGCCAGGTCAACACATTGACCTGTACCCAACACTTATAGCACTTGCCGGCCTTGAGGCTGGGAAACAGAAACGACTGGACGGCATTGATCTCAGCCCCATTCTTCGAGGAGAAGATCGTGCCCTGCCAGACCGAATGATCTTCTCGCATAAATGGAGTTTTGGTGATGTGGTGGCCGCGCCCGGTGCAGTTCGGACTCAGCGATGGGTTGCAATATTGGAGGGCGACCGCTGGTCGCTTTACGACATCGTTAATGATGTAGGTGAAACGGTTGATATCGCTAGCAAGTACCCGGAGGTTATCAAGCGCCTGTCTCGCGCATATTATGAGTGGTTCGAAGACGTGAGCTCCGCTGGCTTCGCTCCTATTCCCATCGAGCTGGGCCATGGAGAATTTCCACAGGTTGTTTTGCCCGCTGCTGAAGCTCTTCTTTCTGGCACTGGTATCAGGTATGCGGGCGGGCATGGCTGGGCACATGCTTGGATTACCGATTGGACAGATACAAGCTCATTTCCCCATTGGCAGGTTAAAGTTATGGAGCCCGGTTACTACCGGGTAAGAGTGAGCTATGCAGCAGAGGAATACGGTAGTGAACTGCGGATCAAAGTTGGTGGTCAGCATTTGGATGCCCAAATTGGAAAAGCCCATGTTAGTGCGGATATTCCAGCGCCCGATCGCTCACCCCGGTACTCGGTGTTCGATCGCAAATGGGCATCCCTAGATATGGGTGTAGTTCAGCTGAGTTCAGGAGAACAGCAGTTTTCGATTCGAGCGTTATCGAAAGCAGGCATACGGATTGCGGATATTAAGGATGTTGAAATTACCCGTGTCAACTAGGGAGATAGTGTATGTGTGGTGGTTATACAAATCTGGGATCATTGATGGCTAGACGCTATGTAGCGGTCGCGGTACTCGGAATTATGGTTAGCCTAATGGCATACCTGATTCACACGGATGATGTCGGCGACCTAGAAGCCTTGCCAGGGGAAACAGGGTTACCATTCAAGCGCCCCAATTTTTTGCTAATTCAGGTGGACGATCTGGGCTATGATGACCTCGGTGTACATGGCAATACTCTTCTAGAGACGCCCAATTTGGATCAGTTGGCCGGGGAATCGGTTCGTTTCGACAACTTCTATCTTTCCTCAGTATGCGCGCCCTCTCGGGCAGCGTTATTAACCGGTCGCAACTTTCTCCGCACAGGAGTCTCTGGTGTTCATGGTGGACGAGACTATATCAATCTGGGAGAGACGCTTTTCTCGGAGGTCTTGCAGTCCAACGGTTATGAGACTGCTATGTGGGGCAAATGGCACAGTGGCAAGACCGCCGGCTATCTCCCCTGGGACCGGGGGTTCAACGAAGCCTATTACGCCTCACTCTATAACTATTTCGATAATCAAGGGCTGCTGAACGGGAGAGAGGTATCTACCCAAGGATTTGCCACCGATGTCATTACCGACTTTGCCCTTGACTATATAGATAGCCATGCGTCAGATGACAAGCCTTTCCTAGCATACGTAGCCTATATGGCGCCGCACAACCCATGGCGGGCACCGCAAGGTTTCATTGACAAATATCAGGCGAAGGGGCTGTCTGAGCCCATGTCGACACTTTACGGTATGATCGGAAATCTGGACCATAACATTGGTCGATTGCTCGCAGGTCTCCGGGATAGCGGTCTCGATGAGAGCACGATCGTTATTTTTTTAAGTGACAATGGACCCTGGACGCGCAGCTACCGGTTTGGTTTGACCGAACATGAATGGCAGCTTCGTAACCCCAATGGTCGCCGTGGGACCAAAGGTGACAACTGGGAAAATGGTATCAGGTCGCCATTTTTTATTCGCTGGAAAGGTGTATACGAGCCTAAACAGTCGCATGCGCTGGTAAAGATTGAGGATATCTATCCTTCGCTACTACAGTGGGCCGGTGTCATGCCGGATCCGGATGCGAAATTGGACGGGGTAAGCCTCATTTCGTTCCTCGACGAAACCGCCCATACCCACCAGACCGTCGTTCCGCCTCAAACGTTGGTTAGTGCCTGGGCGAGCCCCTTGAATCCCGATGAGCCTCAGCACGAAAAGGATCCCACGGGATTCTACCGGGTGCTGAGCGATGAATATCGTGGACAGATCCGGTATCAGGACCAGCGTTTGGCAATTCGTCATGGCGGCTATAAGTATATCCGCAACGAATCTGGCAACGGCGAGACATCCCTGTACGATATTCGCACCGATCCGCAGGAAACCCAAAACCTGATCGCGAAAAGGAAAACTCAAGCAATACAACTGGAGACACAGCTTAGGCATTGGTACGCGGGAATTCTGAATGAACCACACGCGCATCGCATGCCGGTATTTCAAGTAGGCTACGAGGGGCGCAAAAGTAGTCAGATATACGCGCTGGCAGCTTCCGCCCACGGCTCAACTTTGCACAATCATGCTCATTACCTTGGCGGTTGGCAGCAGGTAGGCGACTGGGCGTCGTACGATGTCAATGTGCACACGCCAGGCATTTACGCAGTTGATCTAGTTATTAAAACCAGGCAGCCTGAGAGACTATTTTTTGAGTTGACTCATGGTGAAGCACGTGTCGAAAGCGCGTTGACTCATCGTTCCCCGCGGGAGATTGGCACCCTTATTCGCAATGAGAGTTTCTACTGGGAAAACTTCGACCTGCCTCACACATTCAAGACGGAGATCCGTAGTTACGAGCTTGGCAGTATTTTTCTTGCCAAAGGGGAGGACCAACTAAGGCTGAGCTTGTCTCACATAGCTGATAGCGCGGCAATGGATCCGGATATCCAGATGATCGCGATTCAGTTGACTCGTCAGTGATCGGCATTGATCACTTACCTGGGGGTTGGTCAGTTTATGCTCGACTGATGGAACAATATGTCTGCACGCGAAAGCTTGGGCATACGAATATATGTCTCGGTTGGTATCAAACGCAGTTTTGATAATGTAAGGAAGGAGGAGTTATAAAAATAAAGCACCATAGGTTTATAAGGATATGGTGGTACCGTTCATACTCGAAACAATATGTTTTACTGTCTGGGGTACGATCGAGAATATGACAGATCCGCTAGTTAGTGCGGACAGTTTGAAATTGTTTTTTTTGGAAGACGCGGTACTTCCAGCCTCGGAGTTCCGCCAACCGATACCGCGAGGGAGATGAGGCAACCGAATCACTGACTTTTAGGCTAGGATTCCCTCATATCCGTGTCGGTGTCCGTTCTTGAATTGAGGTGCCTGTCTCGAAAATGGTTGTTATCCGCTGAAAGCCCTATGTCTCGGTAAGCGCTTGGATTACTCAAAAGTATCCCGCAAACTCGATATCAATATGTCATTGCTCACAGTGTCCAGAATATCGGTGATATCACGCTCTGGCGTGAAACTAAGGCGGACCTGTTGAGACTGGTTTGGTAGTAGATGGAAAAATTGATTGGAAATGCAGGCCAGTTGGGGATGCTCAATCCACACCCACAGAGCCGGTACGTTGGTTGCTAGAGACAGAACCAGCTCTGACCCATCCTCTGTAACTTCATGGCTGATTTTCGGTTGCTGAAGTTCAAGGTGCTTGGGCTGGCAGAATAGCGACATGTTCTTACTCACAACCAGTCCATCAACGATCAGTTCGTAATGCAATATTAGATCTCGCGCATGGTGCTCTCCCGTATACTTGGTGGTGAGCACCTTAGTATTACAAAATGGTTTCACCTCCAGATTGAGCGTGTCCTCCTGCAATATGTCGCCGCTACAGGAGGCCCAAGTCGCCCGCACCTGAGCTGAATGGCTATTGTAGGTATCGTTGGTCGTGTGAATGTCCACGGACAGTGTGTCTCTGTCCTCCACTCCCGATATCAGTAGTGGCGAATAGAAGTCCCTTGCCATGTAGTGGAGAGCTTTCCACTTACCAAGGTAGTCAATCGAAGACCAGCTCGGCCCTCCCCAGCAGTCGTTCAACTGCCAGTACAGCGTACCCATCCCGCGAGGCATCGAACGACGCCAGTGTTCGATGGCATATTTCATTGCCATACCCTGCAGAACGTGTGACAGCCAGATCGTGCTGTGAAAATTTTTGGGCATGTTAAACCAAGACAGTAAGTAGGTGATAATTGCACTATTCCCGATTGGACTTCGTTGGTGGTACTCCATCATGTAACTACTGATGTTAAAGTCCTCTGGCTCACAGTAAGTGCGAATAGTGGCGGGTTCGGGAAATGATTGAAATCCAAACTCGCTGGCAAATCTGTGCTCGCAGGTCCGATAAAACTCGAAAGGTTTACCGCCGTGCCAGACATCCCATAGGTGTGCATCCCCGCAGGTGGGGTCACTGTCCGCAAGACGATCTCCTATTGGTGTGTGAGGCGAGCTTGGCCAATAAGGCGTATCGGGATCATAAGCTAGCACCTGCTGTTGGAGTACATTATCAAACAACAGGCGGTACTCATCCCAGGTCATGCAGCCGCAATCATCCCCCAAAACGTTACCCACATGCTCAATTTCATTATTTCCGCACCACAAGGCCAGACAAGCATGATGTCGGATACGCAGGATATTGTCTTTGACTTCCGCGACGACATTGTCCATAAATCCTTCTTCGTATACGGGGTAGGCAGCACAAGCAAACATAAAATCCTGCCACACAAGAATTCCGTATCTATCGCATAGATCGAAGAAGACATCCGACTCATAGATTCCTCCGCCCCAGGCGCGCAACATATTCATATTGGCGTCAGCACTGGCTTTGATAAGCTGTTCGTAGAGTTCAGGCGTAGCCCTAGTCGGAAACACATCCGGAGGAATCCAGTTTGCTCCCTTGCTAAAGATTGGACGGCCATTTACTTCAAACTGAAAGCTTTCTCCCCATTGGTCGGGATGACGTCCTAGTTTGATTGTGCGAAGCCCGATCTGACGTATCCAGTGGCTGATTGCCTCCCCATCGCAATAAATCGTTACCTCAAGCGTGTAGAGTGGGTGATCACCGAGGCCGTTTGGCCACCATAATTCCGGGTTCTCCACCGTCAGAGTGATGCTGTGTTGATGTTCTGCATGAAGTGAAATGCTTTTCTGTACGGAGCTTTCATCGGGGGCCGTAAGAATAACCTCGAGTGTCATGCCCGACTCAGCAACCTTGTTTAGTTCGGTGTTTAACACCAGATCAACCAGACCGTTATCAAGATGAGTCTGTCTTACATGGACGTTTTCAATTTCAACATGCTCACGAAAATGTAAATGTATGGGGGCACAAATTCCGCAGGTGATTAACTTCGGACCCCAGTCCCATCCAAAATTACACGGGCTTTTCCTAACTCGGCTACCGCCGTCGGGCTGGTAGACACCAACGCCTGCACCATTGAGCCAGCGCTCTTCCTGCCGGCCTTGTATAAAGGGAAATACCGAGCGAAAACTGACACGTATGGTATTGATTCCCGTCTGAATTTTATTTGTGACGTCGACGCGCCAAGTGCGAAACTGGTTGTTTGCTTCCAGCACGGGGTGACCGTTAATAGAGACTGTAGCAAGTGTATCCAAACCCTCACAGATTAGCTCGGTAATCGTGCAGGCAACCTGACTTTCAGTCAGTTCAAATTGACGCTCATAACACCAACCGGATTCACCGATCCATTGACAGCTCGCCTCGTTATCCCTATACAGCGGATCGTCTATCAATCCATTGTCCAGCAAATCTGCGTAGAGCGTGCCGGGAACCTCAGCAGGTACAGACTGAAAGTCGGCGCGTTCTTCGTGGCTGACCAACCAGCTTCCTCCTAAATCGTACTTCAATTTCTTAACTCCATTAAATACCAGTGTTGTAATTTCTGTTTGAGGTTTTCCGTTGGATAGATACCACTGTATTAGTAGCGTTGCACTAGCGCCGGATCCGTATGAGTTTTGAATTATTTATACTGCGACATCTCTGGCTCGTCGCGTTGCAGGCGGCGTTCATGCAGCTCATTTACAATATTGTGCATCCTCAATTCATTCAGTGGGTAGAAGAAGCACATGAGAATAGACAGAAGAGCAAATAACGCGGGAATTACGCTAAACAATAGAACCAGAGCACCCATACTGTCAGCGGACTGTTCCACATTAGGTTGAAAGCCAAACTGCGCCATCAGAGTTAATGCAAGATATGCACCGAAAGCCCAGCCGAATTTCTGTGACATGGTCGAAGCGGAGAAAATCAGACCGGTTGCACGGCCCCCAGTTTTCCATTCAGCATAGTCGGCAGTATCGGCATACATGGCCCATAAAACCACCGGTAGGGCACCGCTGGCCAGCGAACCCAAAATTTGGAGCCCGAAGATGAGCCCGAGTTCGTCTGCGGTAGGAAAATACAACAACGCCTGCGCAACAAGTGCTACAAAGAGCATTACTATGTAGGTCTCTTTCTTACCAATTCGTTTACTAACGAAAGGCAGTATCAGCGCTCCAATCAGCGAGCTGATTTGGCCAATCGTATTAAAACCGGAAACAATAGCCTCAAAGCCATACTCGCCGCTGAAAAATGGAAGGTTTAGTTCCTGAGAACCGATCACGTAACGGAAATAGTGAACCGTGACAGAGCTTTTAATCGCGGCGAAGAAGATAAATAGCAAAGTGGTGGAAAACAATATCAACCAGGGTTTGTTGGTGACTAGGTCGCGAATATCTTTTTTAACAGAGTTATGCTGGGACTTTGGGGGTTGTACGCGTTCTTTGGTGCCTTTAAAGGTTATAAGGAAAAAAATCACCGCAGCGATACCGTAGACAACGAAGGTCATCTGCCACCCTTTCGCGGTGTTGCTTACGGTTTCACCCAGTTCATTGACTATGGCATACATATCACCAAAATAAAGCACTAGGGGTAGCAGGGTTGCGGATACGACAATACCTGCTGTGAACGCGAAAATGAACTTTATTGACGACACACTGGTACGCTCATCGGTGTCTGGTGTGATAACTCCAAGCATACAGTTAAAGGGGATATTGATGGCCGTATACATCAGCATGATCGCGAAGAACGTGATATAGGCATAGATAATTTTCCCATTCTCACCTAGATCGGGTACAGAGAATGTAAACACGCCCGTAACAGCAAGCGGAACACACATCCACAAGAGGTAGGGCCGAAATTTCCCATGTTTGGTCTGTGTGCGGTCGGCGATCATGCCCATCACTGGATCAGTGATCGCGTCGAACGCTCGGCTAACAAGAAACATCGTCGCCGCTATCCCTGCAGGGAGTAGGAATACATCAGTATAGAAAAAAGTGATGTATAGCATGAACGTCTGCCAGTAGAGTACGGACGCTAGATCGCCGAAGCCAAAGCAGATTTTTTCCTTGAGCGTTATTCTATTTTGATAATCATGCACTCTGTATTGCCTCTCAGATGATTGTAGTTCTCTCTAGGGCCTATCTCGGGATACCTTTCCAAAATAGTATTTGTTAATGTTGTGTATTGTAACTTATAATGTAACCGGTTACACCAGTTAATTAAATTTTATTTACTTATTTAGCACTCGGGGACAGTCACAAATGTTCCATAAGACATCAATGAGTCCGTATAGTTGGGTTTTTGGATGATTTATACAAATTTCGGCGCAAATTTCTCAGGTTTTGGAATTGAAGTCCTTATGCGTGATTAATTGAATGATAGATGCATGTTATTGCGTGTAACCGATTACAATAAGCCTGTAGGATTTATGATCTATCTATGGCGGGTGTATTGCAGTAGTTAGTTGTAAAAGACTACCCAATAGAGAAAAAAGCGAGCCTCATTTATGAACCAATTACCCATCAATGCATATTTCGTTCGAACGAAGGAGCGACTATGAACTATAGAAATAGTCATTTTTTACGAAATCATATCAAAAGTATTCTTGATTTCTATCACAATGGTATTGTCGACGAAACTGGCGGATTTTTTCAGAATTTTCTTGATAACGGCTCGGTATTCGATCCACAAAAACGTCATCTCGTTAGCAGTACGCGCATGGTTTTTAATTACTGCAAAGCTTTTCAGCTTTTTGGCGATGAGGAATACCTACATCGCGCAGAGCATGGCATCGCTTATCTGCGCGAGTATCACTGGGATTCCGGGCGTGGCGGCTACAACTGGACGCTTAATGGGCACAAGGCAGAAGATCAAACGAACCACTGTTATGGGCTGGCCTTTGTGGTGCTGGCGTTTGCGGCGGCGCTAGATGCGGGTTTTGAAGATGCCCGGGAAGATTTATTTGAAGCCTTCGATTTGATGGAACGACATTTCTGGCTAGAAGATCGTGGTTTATACGCAGACGAGGCCAGTTTTGACTGGGCTATCGTCTCCAACTACCGGGGTCAGAATGCCAATATGCATTGCTGTGAGGCAATGTTGGCGGCATACGAAGCTACGCGGGACGATAAATTTCTGAACCGCGCATACCAACTGGCGACCAAGTTCAGCCAAGAAATGGCGGATAAGGCAGATGGCTTTATTTGGGAACACTATACCCCGACGCTAGCCGTCGACTGGAACTACAACCGTGAGGATCCTAAGAATCTCTACCGCCCTTGGGGATTTCAGCTGGGGCATCAAACGGAATGGACAAAACTATTATTAACCCTGCACGGTCACGTCCCCGAGCAATGGATGGTGGATCGTGCAAAGGCCCTTTTCGATCGTGCGCTGTCGATCGGCTGGGACGATACATATGGTGGTATCTATTACGGTTTCTCCCCAGACGGCGCCATCTGCGATGATGAGAAGTATTTCTGGGTGCAGGCAGAAACATTTGCTGCCGCTGCACGTTTGGCAGTTGTGACCGAGGAAGACCAATACTGGAGTTGGTATGATCGGATCTGGGCCTATGCGGATGCCCACATGATCGATCACCAGCATGGTGCTTGGTACCGTGTACTTGACCGAGCTAATAAGAAACTGTCCATAAAGAAATCCATTGCTGGCGGGAAGTGTGATTACCATACTCTGGGTTCATGCTGGGATGTATTGCGCCTAATGCAAGCACGCTAAAAAGGAAGCTGCCTTTGAATCTAGATGTGATGGAGGCCGTCTGAGTAATGAGGCAGCTATTTACGCGTAAAGATATTAAATATTGTCTCCATATGTAAACCGACGGTACGTAATCTGGTACAACCGGAATTTGAGGATTTAAAATAATGAGTATTGCTGTATTGGGTGAAGCATTAATTGACTTCATCATGAATCAAGATGGTAGCTATAGGCCTTATTTGGGCGGTTCCCCGTATAATGTAGCTATCGGGCTTGCTCGGCAGGGTTGTGAGGTTAGTTATTTGTCGCCCTTGTCTTCGGATAAGTTTGGAGATCAGTTCGCGAAGGTAATGCTAAAAGAAGGCGTTCAGATGCCTATCAATAGGCGCTCACTTTGGCCCACCTCTCTAGCGCTAGTCACTTTGACCGAGGAAGGTTTGCCATCTTATCGGTTGTACAGAGAAGGGATTGCCGATAAAGACACTGAATTTGAGGAAATCAAGGCTAACCTCCCTGATAAGTTGCAGTTATTCCATACCGGCTCATTGGCCATCACTCCTAGTCAGCTACCAAAAATTACGAATCTCTTTGAGCTTTTCCATTCAATGGGTGTGCAGGTGAGCATCGACTTGAATATTCGACTGGGTGCCAGCATTGATAAGACGGCTTACCTTAACGGCGTAAGATCATTGCTACCTCTTGCAGACATTGTTAAGGCGAGTGACGAAGACTTATTGGCACTGAAACTAAACAATGATGCGAGGAGAAGTGCCGAGCTGGCTTACGAAGAAATGAAATCGGGGATCCTCATCCTTACCGAGGGCAGTGGAGGCGTTGTGGTTTACACGCCTAACGCTGTGGTGCAAAGGAAAGCCCATTCTATTGTTAATGTAGCGGATACGGTGGGCGCTGGAGATACCTTTCACTCCGCTTTTTTGGCGTACCTGTGCCGTCACAGTTCAATCGCTGGACCAATCAGCAATGTTGATATCACCATGTTAGGAAATGCCGCTGATTATGCATGCGCTGCAGCAGCGATTAATGTATCGCGGGTTGGTTGCTCTCCGCCCACCCAATCAGAAACCGAAAGGTTTATTGCTTCTACGGAGCTTAAATAAATCGGTGCCGCGGCCCCTTTAAATCTGCGAAAAAAACCTGTAAAAATTTATTTATTAGGTTATCTTTTACGGCGTCTGACACTCTGGAAGTTGATCTTGCTAGTGAGTCAATTAGCTCCATGGCGAGTAACGATCGTGTTTTGATCAAATGTTGCTCTGTCTGCGGAAAATGCTGTTTGAGGAACGCTGCGAGCAAGGCGGCATTCTCACGGCTGTATTTTAGGTCAAGCTCTGAGAGAAGTGGGTTCGCGTGGATTGCGGCGCATAAATTCAATAAAAATGGGTTAATTCTGTGCTTATCACATTGGTGACCTATGCCATTTTTTAATATTTCTTCGGGGTTCTTGTCCTGCTGCATTATCGCCTGTATTTCTTCACGATTAGCTTTTTATGATATTTCGGCATGGGCTAAGAGCAGTGACTGTTTATTTAAGTAACACAAGAAGTAACACAGTAGGATATATTGATATACATATACCATTACTAATCAATAGCTTACAGTCTAAGTACAGTTCCCGCCGCCTCCACCAATAACAAAACCTCAACCCGACAGGGTTGGGGTTTTTTTATTGGCCGATGATTTGAGAATGAACCCGCGCA
>Ga0209534_10002355_pt1 | contig 18805 bp, 18 predicted proteins | sample COG_07_FD_184751 | JGI IMG/M metagenome (GOLD analysis project Ga0209534, IMG submission 184751) | Pelagic Microbial community sample from North Sea - COGITO 998_met_07 (SPAdes) (version 2) | ecosystem: Environmental > Aquatic > Marine > Neritic zone/Coastal water | place: Helgoland, sampling...
ACATCCTTCACCAACAAACCGCAGCACTCTTTGACGCGCAGACCCGTGTCGAGCATTAGGTGGATCATACAATCTATTTCGAGCGTGTTAGAGGGCGGCATATCACGAATTAACCGTATCTGCTCAACTGTGAAATCCGCACGCGTTTCTAAATCATCACCGAGACCGGGTATAAAGAACTTTTCAAAGCAATGCTTTTTATCCACCGTGATGTCGAGCTGTAGCGACACGAAGTTAAACATTGCGGCTATCGATTTTAACTGACGTTGCACCGTGGCTGATTTTTTGGTCTTCAAACTAGCGGTAATGAAGTTGTTAATGTCTGAACGGGAATAGTCCGCAGGGGCTCTGTCGCCACACTGTGCTATAAAGGTGTTCATCACGTTGTTGGCTTCGTTAACGTTTCTACGATTATTAATCCTCCCTTTAATTCGTAGGTACTCAGCCGGATACGCTGATGCTTTAAGCCTAAACTCACCTTGTGCGATAGCCAATGCACTGCGCTGGGTGTCATCGAGGAGATGATGGGGGAAGGGCGCTTCGTTGTGACGATAGGCGGCGTAGTCTTGCTCAGATAATCTATCTCTAATAGTGTCGTCGACGTCCTCATAAAAGGCTTGCTTGGCTTCCTCTGCTCCTTGCGTTGAGGCTTTTGCATCAGCTTCTGTAAGGTCATGCTTTGCTAGCAGCGCAATAGCAGCTTGGTAGTTAGACAGCACATTATGTTTGGGCAGTCCTTGGCGGAGTCGTTTGAATTGCTCTTCGACAAGTCGATGTTTTTCTTGGTAGAGCGCAGCAGCAACACTCTTATCATTCTGCTTAAGCGAGATTTCAATAAAAGGCTTGGGATACTGGTCTGCTAGATCGGCAGGAACGCGCCTTCTATAGTAGTAGGTATTTCTGTTACTTCTTTTAAACAGATATTTCATTGATATGGTGTATGTGCCGATAGCGAACTGCATCATAACGTAAAAAACCTCTAGTGTGTGTACAATTGTGTGTACATTACTAAAGGCTTTTGCGGCTAGAACCCTCTATTTTACTGGATTCTACAATCTTATTTGGTGCACCCGGAGGGATTCGAACCCCCGACCAAGTGGTTCGAAGCCACCTACTCTATCCAGCTGAGCTACGGGTGCGTTATTTAACGCGAACTTTATAACTGATTACTTCTTAAAGCACTTTTTCTTTGGACAAGTTTAGCGACTTAGCGCTCTAAATACTGCAATTTGTTTTCTACACCATCCCATTCTTCAGCATCTGCCGGCGCTTCCTTCTGGGTGGTAATATTTGGCCATACATCAGCCAGCTCTGCATTGAGTTCGAGGAACACTTCCTGACCCGCTGGGATTTCATCTTCAGCAAAAATAGCATCTACCGGGCACTCTGGCTCACAAAGGGCGCAATCGATACACTCGTCGGGATGAATGACCAAGAAATTTGGACCCTCATAAAAACAGTCTACAGGACATACTTCTACGCAGTCTGTATGCTTACATTTAATGCAGTTGTCGCCAACGATAAAGGTCATATCTGTATCTCTTGTGGGTAATACGGCTTCGAACAAGCGCGGCATTATAGCAGGAAGATTTGCCCTGTGAATGCCTTGTTGAGGTTATTTGCCGCTAAGTTTCACCTGCGGTTACAGCAGAGTCTTAAGCTCGTAAATCAGATCCAGAGCCTGCTTTGGTGACAACTCATCTGGGCGCAGATTATCCAGGCGTTTTTGCAGCTCAGGGTTTACTGGCGGCAGAAACAACTCTGTCTGGCTGGGCTGTGACTTTATTTCGGGGCTAATGACACCATTACCACCTGCTTCCAAAAGCGCGAGTTCTTGGCGTGCCAGCTGAATGACTTCAGTGGGTATACCCGCGAGTTTTGCGACCTGAATACCATAGCTCTGGCTGGCTGGGCCATCTTGGACGCTGTGTAAGAACACTATGCTGTCGTTATATTCTGTGGCATCTAGATGCACATTGACCGCACCCTCAACCTTGCCGGGCAGTGCGGTCAGTTCAAAGTAATGGGTGGCGAACAGGGTAAAGGCTTTGACTTTTCCTGCCAGATGAAACGCGCAGGCCCAGGCCAGTGACAGGCCGTCGAAGGTGCTGGTGCCACGGCCTACCTCATCCATTAATACCAGGCTGCGGTCACTGGCATTGTGCAAGATATTGGCGGTCTCGGTCATTTCCACCATAAAGGTTGAGCGGCCCCCGGCTAGGTCATCGGAAGAACCAATGCGGGTAAAGATGCGGTCTACTAGACCAATCTGTGCTGATGCGGCTGGCACATAGCTACCTATCTGTGCCAGCAGAACAATCAGTGCCGCTTGGCGCATATAGGTGGACTTACCGCCCATATTAGGTCCGGTGATAACCAGCATTTTGCGCTGGGTATTCATGATTAGGTCATTGGCAACAAAGGGGTCGCTGGTCACCTGTTCTACTACGGGGTGGCGACCACCGCGAATATCTATGCCTGACTGCTGCTGCAGTTCTGGCTTACAAAAATCCAAACTGTGGGCGCGCTCGGCTAGGGTTGCCAGTACATCTAATTCGGCAATGGCGCTGGCACAGAGTTGTAACTGCTGTAAATCTTGGTTGAGGGTTTCGAGTAGCCCTTCATAGAGATGTTTTTCGCGACTTAGCGATCGGCTCTTGGCGCTAAGGGCCTTGTCTTCAAATTCTTTTAGCTCGGGGGTAATAAAGCGCTCGGCATTTTTAAGTGTTTGGCGACGAATATATTCCACAGGGGCCTTGTCGCTCTGGCCTCGAGATATCTCTATATAGTAACCATGCACTCGATTGTAGCCGACCTTAAGCGTAGAAATACCGGTACTGGCTTTCTCGCGCTCTTCCATGGCCAGTAGAAATTCACCAGCGTTGGTATTTAGGGCACGCAGTTCATCGAGCTCCTGGTCGTAGCCATCAGCGATCACACCGCCATCACGAATTATCACTGGAGGATTTTCTTTGATAGCGCTAGCCAGTAATTCAACCAGATGGGGTAGGGGCTTGGCACCTATGGCAAGCTCTGAGAGATGTTCGACAGTACAGCCATTTAGGGCGTTGGCGATTTGCGGCAGTACGGCGAGGCTATCCAATAGTCGGGTTAGATCGCGAGGGCGCGCAGAGCGCAATGCCACTCGGGTAAGAATCCGCTCCATATCGCCGACCTGTTTAAGGTGACCATTGAGTGATTCGTATAGGTAGTCATGTTGCAGTGCGGCAATGGTTTGTTGGCGCGCTTCTAATGTGGGTAGATGTTGCAATGGGCGATTGAGCCAGCGGCGCAGCAAGCGGCTGGCCATGCTGGTTGCAGTGTTGTCCAACACATCAAATAAGGTGTTTTCCTGGCCACCGGTAAGGTTGGTGTCCAGTTCAAGATTGCGGCGGCTGGCTGCATCGAGGGCAACGCTGTCCTCACGATTTTCTGCGCTGATGCTGCGAATATGGGGCAGGGCATTGCGCTGGGTATCCTTGGCATATTGCAGCAGACAGCCTGCGGCACTAATACCAACCGGTAAATGGTCGCAGCCAAAGCCACTGAGATCGCGGGTGCCAAACTGCTGATTGAGCAGGCGTTGGGCACTGTCTATTTCAAATTCCCAGGGCGGGCGTCGACGCACACCTTTGCGCTGGTCGAGAACGTCGATACTGATGAGGTCTTCTGAGGCTAGCACTTCAACAGGGTTTAGCCGCTGAAGCTCATTATCCAACTCTTCAATAGTCGAGAGTTGCAGCAGTTGAAAGCGGCCGCTACTCATATCCAGCGTAGCCACACCAAACTGGTTATCGCGGTGATCAATAGCTGCCAGCAAGCTGTCACTGCGGTCATCAAGCAGCGCTTCATCGGTCAGTGTGCCCGGTGTCAGTACACGCATTACCGCCCGCTCTACCGGACCTTTGCTGGTTTCGGGGTCACCAATCTGCTCGCAGATCGCGACAGATATACCTTGCTTAACTAGCTTGGCCAGATAGCCTTCAGCCGCATGATAGGGCACGCCGCACATGGGAATTGGATTGCCGTTGGCCTTACCTCTGGCGGTCAGTGTGATATCCAGTATTTGACTAGCGCGTTTGGCGTCGTCAAAGAACAGCTCGTAAAAGTCGCCCATACGATAAAAAACAATATCGTTGGGGTGGTCGGATTTGATGCGCAGGTACTGTTGCATCATTGGAGTGTGTTGTGTGGAGGTAGATTCCATAGGTGCCTTAAATTAACTTTCGTCCATTGTTATGTCGCAGCCGCAGCCCCTTCGATGCTTGATGATTATGTTAACGTAAAACAGCCTATGGCAGTAGCCACAGAGGGTTTATTTGGCTAATCTATATGGCATATAGCTCACAGAGAATCTATATATTGCCAAGTGGGTATAAACTGGTGAATAACCAGCCTTTAAAGATCCCCGAGCTAAATGCCGCGCCGTTTCATTTAGTACGGGCGCTATTAATCAATGGTGTCTGAGGTAAGAATAAACGCTAGCGGCAAATAATTAAGTAGGATAATAAATTTAAATAGGAAGGGTAAATAATGAGCAGTTTAGTATCAGTCACAATCGATAACGGCGTTGCCACCATTGCCATGGACGACGGTAAAGCCAATGTACTCTCCCATGCTATGTGGGATGAGTTAGAAGCGGCTTTTGATCAGGCTGAAGAGGCTGAGGCCATCGTTGTGTTGCAAGGCCGGGCCGGTATTTTTTCTGGTGGCTTTGATCTTAAAGAGATGAGTAAAGGCCCTGAGAACGCATTATTTCTTACCTCTCGCGGGTCGAAAATGGCGCGCCGTATACTGTCCTTCCCAACGCCCGTCATTGGGGTTTCTACTGGCCACTGCATAGCGATGGGTGCCTTTTTAATGCTGGCCTGCGATTATAGAATTGGTGCTGCTGGCGACTTTAAAGTAGGGCTAAATGAAACTATCATTGGCATGACTATGCACAATTTTGGCATAGAGTTGGCGCGCTACCGCTTGCCTTTAAACTACTTTAATCGCTGTGTGATCAATGCTGAAATATGGTCTCCTGAAGATGCAATGCCGGCCGGTTTCTATGACCGTATCGCCCCGCTAGAATCTCTGGATCAGGCTGCATCGATGGCGGCCGAGATGTTTTCGCAGCTGGATATGAATGCCTTTAATGGCACCAAGAATAAGTCTCGCAAAGGGGTGCTTGAGTTACTTGATCACTGTATTGAGCTAGATCTAATACCACCTTCAGCCTAGCGACCAATATCTATTTAGGCTGCTCATTTGGGGCAGCCCCTCACCGCGCCTCTGGCCGTAAAACCGACTTCTTAAGAGGTGCATAGATATTGGCTCAGATAGTTGATGAAAGAACTATCGACTACAATCAAAGCCGGATACACTTTCGCGATGAATACAGAACTCTATAATCTTTCCCAGCAGTTGGGCCAGGCCCTGTTGCAAAATAACGCTACGGTTACCACCGCCGAGTCTTGCACTGGTGGCGGAGTAGCTAGCGCCATCACTGAGGTGGCGGGCAGCTCTCAGTGGTTTGGTCGCGGCTTTATCACCTACGCCAATCAGGCCAAACATGACATGCTTAATGTGCCGGAAACGGTGCTCAGCAAGCAAGGTGCGGTGAGCGAGGCAGTGGTTCGAGCCATGGCCCAGGGCGCGGCTCAGTCAGCTGGTGCCGATTACGCTGTGGCGATCAGTGGTATTGCTGGACCCGGGGGTGGCACAGAGGATAAGCCAGTGGGTACTGTGTGGTTTGCCTGGTTGAGTCCACAGGGCATTAGTAGCCAGGTACACATTTTGACTGGCGACCGCACCGCAATTCGAGAGCAGGCGGTGAAAATTTCTCTTCAGGAACTGTTGCATATGGTTACTGGATGTAATACTGTACAACCATACAGCTACTGATCAAGTAAACAGTAGTCAGGCATAAACAAAAAATTTATATCGAGGATAGAATAATGGACGCCAACAAATCAAAAGCACTAGAGGCAGCACTGGGTCAAATTGAGCGCCAGTTTGGCAAGGGCACAGTGATGCGTATGGGCGAGAATGGTCGTCAGGCAGTACCGGCTATCTCGACAGGCTCATTGGGTTTGGATATCGCGCTGGGTATAGGCGGTCTCCCCAAGGGTCGTGTTGTTGAAATCTATGGTCCGGAGTCTTCGGGTAAAACAACCTTAACCTTGCAAGTGATTGCCGAAGCGCAAAAAGCCGGCGGCACCTGTGCCTTTATCGATGCTGAGCATGCGCTAGACCCAGTCTACGCCGAAAAGCTTGGCGTTGTGGTTGACGACCTTATAGTCTCGCAGCCAGATACAGGCGAGCAAGCCCTCGAAGTCACCGACATGCTGGTTCGATCCGGTGCCTGTGATGTACTTGTTATTGACTCGGTAGCGGCCCTGACACCAAGAGCTGAAATTGAAGGCGAGATGGGCGATCATCACGTTGGTCTGCAGGCTCGCTTAATGTCTCAGGCGCTGCGTAAACTTACTGGTAATATTAAGAATGCCAACTGCCTGGTGATCTTTATCAACCAGATTCGTATGAAAATTGGCGTTATGTTTGGTAACCCAGAAACCACCACCGGTGGTAATGCATTGAAGTTCTACTCATCAGTAAGACTGGATATCCGTCGTATTGGTGCGGTAAAAGATGGCGATGAAATTGTCGGCAACGAAACTCGGGTCAAGGTGGTTAAAAACAAGGTTGCACCGCCCTTTAAACAAACTGAGTTTCAGATACTTTATGGCAAAGGCATTAATCGCAATGGTGAGCTGGTTGATCTTGGTGTTAAGCACGGGCTGATAGACAAGTCTGGCGCCTGGTATGCCTACCAAGGTAACAAGATTGGGCAAGGCAAAGCCAACGTGGGTATTTTCTTGACCGAAAATCCAAAAATAGCGGCTGAGATTGAAGGCTTTATTCGTGATAAAGAGCTAGGTGGGCCTGTTGCAGAAACTGAAGCACCGGCGGCACCTGACGAAAATCTCGCTGAAGAGTAAGCAGCAGATTGAATTACAGTCTAGAAAAGCGCCCCTGTGGCGCTTTTTTTGTTGCAGCCCTAAGATATAAAAATATTTTCTAATCTGCTGATACTGGTGCAATGAAAGAAAAAGATCTAGTTATTACGCCTGCCAAAATCCGCTTTGCCGCGATGGACCTGCTGACGGGCCGTGAATTCTCACGTTCGGAGCTAGCCAAAAAACTGGATAAGCGCTTTGATAAAGACAGTGCTATCAAGGGGGTGCTGGATCAACTGCAAGAAGAGGGGTTGCAATGTGATCAGCGCTTTGCCGAAGCCTTTGTTCGCTCCAGACTCTATCGAGGTCATGGTATGGCGAGAATCCGTATGGATATCCGTCAGAAGGGCATAGGCGATGATCTATTTGAGTCTGCGATAGAAAAGGCAGGGATAAACTGGTTTGAACTGGCCCGAGATGTGGCACAGCGAAAATTTGGTGGCCGCGCTGCGGCCGATCAGAAAGAAAAAGCCAAACGCATGCGTTTTTTGCAGTATCGAGGCTTTAACTTTGACCAGATTAAATATGCCCTGCAAGAAAAAGACTTTGACGAATATACTGATTGATACTAACGCTTGCGTTTAGCTCTGCTTGGCAAGATGTCCCTCAAAAAGCTGCACCAGTTTTGTCTCTATCCAGCTATGTGCGGCTAAACTTTGAATAAACCCGCAATGGCCGCCGTACTTTTGCACCTCAATACTGAGCTGTTCAGGGCAATTAATTTTTTGCAAATCTGCCGCTGGAATAATCGGGTCGTCCGATGTGGCTATCAGATGCGCGGGTATGCTTAGAGCCTTTAGCCGATCACCTGTCAGGGTATAGGACGAAAAGTAGCTTTGAGCGTCAGCATAGGGCGTGAATTTGGGGATAAAGGTGATATTTAAATCATCCAGCGTCTTGGCCTGGCTGAGTTCAGCGCCAAAGTCATGCTCGGGGAAGTGTTTAAGCTTCTTGTGTAATGACGTAGTCCATCTATGGAAGAAGTATTTTTCATAAATGACTAGAGTCTTGCCCATCGCATCCATAGCGCCGGTTGGGTCTACTGGTGGGCAGATCGCGACCGCAGCTGTCAGGCCGAGTTCGGGTCCTCTATCTGTCGCTATGCGCAAGGTGAAACTGGCACCTAGAGAAAATCCCGCGAGAAAAACAGCAGGGTAACTATGGTCTTTAAGAAATAGGGCAATCGCATCGGCAACTTCGCCGGTCATCGTCGAATTAAATATCTCGCGGTTAAGATGCTGCGTGTCGCCATGATCGCGCAGATTGAGACGTAGCACGTCAAACCCTGCATCGATAAGTGTTTTAGCGGTAGTGACCGAATAAGCTGATTTACTCGAACCCTCCCAGCCATGCAGCAGAATAACCAGGGCATTTTTTGACTCCGCGGTGCTACTGGCGCGATCAAATTCCGCTGCGAGTCTCACACCCTCCGCGGTTTTTAATATCAGCATCTGACTGTCCAGCTTTTTAACCAGGCGCTTGGCACGGAATTTTCGTGGCCCAACGCTATTGAGAATACTCTGAATATGCGGGTTTCTTAAAAAATAAGGTGGGGTAAAAGGCTGTTTTACATTCATATATAAGGCTGGTTACGTTATTACATTATTTTACAGTTTCTCTAGCCACCAATGATAACGGTGGTCGAAGCTTAAGACCAAGCCTTTTAAATATATAGAGGCCTCCTCGTCAGTAATTAGGCTAGACTAGAGTGGTATAGGAGATACATGTATCAAGGAGATCCGGATGATTAAGATACAGAAGTTAACAGGGATAGTTGTATTTATGCTGCTGCCGCTCTTGCTGCTAAGTGTGGGTGACCAAGAATTAACAAACAGGGACCTAGCTGAAGAAAAATTAGCCATGCTAGGTAGTACGGAGCAACCCAATAATGGGACAGCCAGCCTGTCTATTATTGAGCGGGTTAGATCTATACAGGGCATTGACCCTAAGAAGTGGGGCATCCGCAAATGTTGTATTAATTCCAGTCGCATAAAGAAGATTAGATTTCTCGATGATCAGACTGCCATGCTAAGCCTGCGTGGCAAGAAAAAAGCACTAATGCGTTTGGAGACAGTCTGTCCGGGTATTAAACGAAGCGGTTTTTATCGGGTAAAGGATCGCGCGAGACTGTGCGGAGGATTGGATCGATTTAGTGTGTTAGGAGGCAGCATTAGCTGTCGGGTAGGTTCAATTGACCCCTACTTAGAGCCGGTTGATCCGCCTGCGGTCGCTAGTTTGGACTGAATTAACCACTTTCTCCCGCTCCTGCTCTTGCATCTTTAGGGACTTTTGGCATTCTATAGCTCTTGTTATGGCGTTGGTGCTCGAGGAAGGATAATGAAGTTAATAAGTTTGGTCTGTTGGCTGGCGTTTTTGTCTGGTTTTAATAATCTGGCCTATGGTCAAGCTATAGAGGACGAATCTGACTGGGGTTTTGAGGAAGAGAGCCACGATGTTAACGCGGCGGTCAATGATACGAATGACAGTGCTCAAAATATCGTAGATAAAATCCACCAAATAGAAGCTCCAGATGCCGCCAAGCACGGTATTCGTCGGGGTTGCATCGCTCAGCACAGAATTAGAAATATCCGCTTTAAAGACGACCAGTCAGCAATTGTTGATATGGGCAGAGGCAATAAGGCGCTGCTGCGCTTGCGTAGAGAATGCTATGGTATTAAACGCGAAGGGTTTAAGTATGAGTCCCGCCAGGGTAAGTTATGCGAGAAATTTGCGCGTTTCAAAGTCATTGGTAGATCAATGGACTGCATCGTAGAGTCAATCACACCCTATATCGACATTGAAGATGTCGAGCCTGACGAGACCTCATGATGGCTAAAGTACATCTAAAGAATCGCTTTAAAGGCAGGCCAGCAGTCTGTCTTGGGCTATTGATTGGCGTCTGCTCAATAGCTTTGCAAGCAGAGACACTGCGTTGGCAGGGTAGTCTAGAGCAGGGCGCCCTACTGATGGGAGAGATCCCAGCTGGATATACGGCCAGCTATAATCAGCAGCCCCTTCAGGTCACTGCTGAGGGTCAGTTTTTGCTTGGCTTGGGCCGCCAGGCCCCATCCAGCATAGAGCTTACAGTGACTAGCCCTCAAGGTTTTGAGACCAAGGCGCAGTTCCCAGTGCGCAAGCGCCAATACAATATTCAGCGGGTCGAAGGGGTCCCACAGAAAACAGTTAATCCCAGAGCCGAAGATTTAGCGCGAATTCGCAATGATTCAGTACTGGTGAAACGTGCGCGCAGGGACATTACCGAAAGCCTTGATTTTCTCGGTGGTTTTCAACGGCCCCTAGAGGGTCCAGTAACAGGCGTTTATGGTAGCCAGCGTTTTTATAATGGCGTACCTAAAAGCCCTCATTACGGTGTCGATTATGCCGCACCTACTGGGGCGTTGGTGATGGCGCCAGCCTCAGGTGTCGTGCGTCTGGCGCATCGAGATCTGTTTTATTCAGGTGGCACATTGATTGTTGATCATGGTCATGGTCTCAGCTCCACCTTCCTACATCTTAGCGAAATTCTTGTCGAGGAGGGTATGCGTGTTGAGCGTGGCAAGCCCATCGCTAAAGTCGGTGCAACGGGTCGAGCAACTGGCCCTCATCTGGATTGGCGCATGAACTGGCGTCAGGTACGTATAGACCCAGTACTGGTGTTGCAGGCTCTTCCTGTCCGATAGAGCCTCCGATTCATTGTAAAAACCTTCCCGAGATTGATAATTAACCTGCGCCTGTCACCGTAGATATGGCGGTTTGGCTGGTTTTTGCGTACACTTACGCGGTTTTTTAACGGACGAATACAGTGGATAAAAAGCTATTAAGTATCTTAGTTTGCCCAGTCAGCAAAGCCCCTTTGGAGTATGACGAAGCCAACCAGGAACTAATCTGCCGGGCCAGCGGCTTGGCATACCCCATTGACGAGGGAATTCCAGTGATGCTGGAGGCTCGGGCGCGACAACTCGATACTGATGAAAAGCTTAGAGGCTCGACGTCATGACCGATAGTACACCGACTTTATTTACTCGCATTATTAATCGCGAAATTCCGGCACAGATCCTCTATGAGGACGATCAATGCATCGTGATTAACGACATAGCACCGCAGGCACCCGTGCATATGCTGGTGATTCCGCGTAAGCCCATCCCGCGTTTGGTAGATGCAACTGCCGAAGACAAAGCACTGTTGGGTCATCTAATGTGGGTTGCGGGTGAAGTCGCACGCACAGCCGGCGTCGACGAGGCCTTTAGACTAGTGGTCAATAACGGCGCCGACGCAGGGCAGACAGTCTTTCATTTACATCTTCATGTTCTCGCGAGCAAAGATGGCACCCAGCAGTTTACCGAAGCACAATTATAAAAGGTATGAGTCAGACTGACTGATACCAATACTTGGAATAAATAAAATATGAAAAGCGCCGATATTCGTGACGCCTTCCTAAACCACTTTGCCAGCAAGCAGCACAGGATAGTGCCGAGCAGCAGTCTGGTGCCCGGCAATGATCCAACACTGCTATTTACCAATGCCGGTATGGTTCAGTTTAAAGACGTATTCTTGGGTGATGACAAACGTGACTACAACCGTGCGGTATCCTCACAGCGCTGCGTGCGCGCAGGCGGCAAGCATAATGATCTAGAGAATGTTGGCTATACCGCCCGACATCACACTTTTTTTGAGATGCTGGGCAACTTTAGTTTCGGCGATTACTTTAAGCATGATGCCATCGCCTTTGCCTGGGAATTTTTGACCGTTGTCTTAAAGCTGCCAAAAGAACGTCTCTGGATTACCGTGCACGTCAGCGATGACGAAGCCGCCGATATTTGGGTCAATGAAATTGGTATAGACCCCAAGCGGCTATCACGCCTAGATGAAGACAATTTTTGGCAGATGGGTGATACCGGCCCCTGTGGCCCAAGTACAGAAATATTTTGGGATCATGGCGAAGATATTCCCGGCGGCCCTCCAGGCAGTGAAGACGATGACCTAGACCGTTATATTGAAATCTGGAATCTGGTATTTATGCAGTTCGAGCGCGATAGCAGTGGCAAGATGACACCTCTGCCAAAGCCATCTATCGATACAGGGATGGGCCTTGAGCGCGTTGCCGCTGTTATGCAGGGCGTACATAACAATTACGATATCGATTTATTCCAGCACCTCATTAAAGCCGCGGCAAAGATTATTGGCGTGACTGACCTTAAAGAGAATTCACTGAAAGTTGTGGCAGACCATATTCGTTCCTGTGCCTTTTTAGTGGTCGATGGGGTCAAGCCGTCCAATGAAGGTCGTGGCTATGTTTTGCGCCGCATTATTCGTCGTGCCCTAAGACATGGGCATAATTTGGGCGCGACCGGCAGTTTCTTTTATCAGCTAGTTGCTCCACTGGGCGAAGTCATGGGTGCAGCCTACCCAGAGCTGATTAGTATGCAGCAAGATATTACCGACACCATTAAAAAAGAAGAAGAGCAATTTGCGCGTACTCTGGATAAAGGTATGGGCGTACTTGAAGCCGCCTTGGAAAATGTCTCTGGTGATGTACTGCCAGGCGAGCTGATCTTCCAGCTTTATGACACCTTTGGATTCCCCACCGACCTGACTAACGATGTGGCTCGAGAAAAAGGCTACAGTCTGGATATGGAAGGTTACGAGGCCTGTATGGAAGAGCAGCGTAAGCGCGCTCGCTCTGCTAGCCAGTTTGGTCTGGACTACAGCGATAGTATCCGTATTGAAGGCAGCACCCAGTTTTGTGGTTACGAACATCTTGAAAACCAAGCTACAGTAGTTGCGCTTTACTCTGCAGGTGAAGCGGTTGAAGCGGTTAGCGTAGACGCCGAACTGGTGGTTATCCTGGATAACACATCGTTTTATGCAGAGTCTGGTGGTCAGGTAGGTGACAGCGGTTACTTGCACACCGACAGTGCCAAAATTGAAATAAGCGACTGCCGCAAAGCGGGCGATCACCATATGCATATTGGTCGAGTGATGTCTGGAGAGCTCAAGGTAGGCGAGCAGGTATCAACCTCGGTCGATGCCAGTGTGCGTCAGGCTACCGCGTTAAATCATTCCGCGACCCATCTACTCCACGCTGCCCTGCAACAGGTCGTGGGTGAGCATGTGCAGCAGAAAGGCTCATTAGTCAATAGTGAGCGACTGCGTTTTGATTTCTCTAATAATGAGGCCGTTAGCGCAGAGCAGATTCGTCAGATTGAACATATTGTTAATCATGAAATTCTCCGTAATACCTCTGTTACAACAGAGGTTATGAGTATGGACGATGCCGTCAACAAAGGTGCTATGGCGCTATTTGGTGAGAAGTATGGCGACCATGTAAGAGTGCTGAGCATGGGCAGTGATTTCTCCGTAGAGCTCTGTGGTGGCACCCATGCATCGCGTACGGGTGATATTGGGCTGGTGCGCATAACGGGTGAATCCAGTGTTGCTTCAGGCGTGCGCCGCATTGAAGCCGTAACTGGCGCCAAAGCCATTGATCATTGCGATGACCTGCAGGATACCATTGCCGATGTGGCTACCGCGGTCAGAGCATCCGGTACTAATGTGGCGGATAAGGTCCGTCAGGTGTTGGGCGATAATCGTCGTTTGCAAAAAGAAATCGAAGCGCTTAAAAGCAAGCTCGCCAATGCTTCAGGTACAGACCTGATGGCAGGCCTGCAACAAATCAATGGTGTGGCTGTACTGGCAACCGCGGTTGAAGGCGCCGATGCGAAAAGTCTGCGTGGTGTTGCCGATCAGGTGCGTGCAAAACTGCAGTCCGGCGTATTCCTGCTTGCAGCGGTAGAGGGTGACAAGGCCGCATTAGTAGCCGGTGTGACCAATGATCTTACTGACAAAATTAAAGCAGGAGATTTACTCAAATTCGTTACTGCGCAGGTCGGCGGTAAAGGTGGTGGTCGAGCCGATATGGCCCAGGGTGCCGCTGGTGATGTGACGGCTCTTCCTCAGGCACTTGAGTCTGTCTATAGCTGGGTAGAGGAAAATCTCAGCTAGAGAAAGCACTTAACTTTAGGCGCCAATTACGGTTTAATTTGCGCCCTTTTTCATCAGGGTCATCCTTGATGACTGGACAGGAAAGCAAACAGCGATAAAGAGAGCAATGAGTTTAATAGTTCAAAAATATGGTGGTACCTCAGTAGGTACCGTAGAGCGCATTCAAGCGGTGGCTGAGAAAGTGGCTGTAAGTCATGGCAGCGGCAACCAGCTAGTGGTGGCTGTGTCTGCGATGAGCGGCGAGACAAATCGCTTAATTGGCTTGGCCAATGCGATTGATGAGCAGCCGAGCCTGCGCGAAATGGACGTGTTAGTCAGCACCGGTGAGCAGGTCACCATTGCACTGCTGTGCATGGCGCTGCAAAAGCTTGGCATTGAGGCGCGCTCCTACACCGGTGGTCAGGTGCGTATTCTTACCGATAACGCTCATGGCAAGGCGCGTATTAGAGAGATTGATGGACACCGTATTGAAGCGGATCTAAATGCTGGCTGTGTCGTTGTAGTTGCAGGGTTTCAAGGCTCCGATGAAGACGGCAATATTACCACCCTTGGCCGCGGCGGATCAGACACCACCGCAGTGGCATTGGCAGCCGCCTTAAAAGCCGATGAGTGCCAGATTTATACCGATGTCGATGGTGTCTATACCACCGATCCAAGAGTTGTGCCGCAGGCGCGGCGACTCGAAAAAATTACCTTTGAAGAAATGCTGGAAATGGCCAGTCAGGGTTCAAAGATACTGCAGATTCGCTCAGTAGAATTTGCTGGAAAATACAATGTACCACTGCGTGTGATGTCGAGCTTTGAAGAGGGCCCAGGCACGTTGATTACTCTTGAGGATGACGATCAGATGGAAAAACCAGTAGTGTCAGGCATCGCCTTTAATCGTGATGAAGCAAAACTTACCATCCGTGGAATACCGGATCAGCCCGGTGTCGCCTACAAGGTGCTTGGCGCTATTAGTGCCGCCAATATCGAAATTGATGTTATCGTCCAGAACGTTGCTAAAGATAACTCAGCGACTATTACTTTTACCGTGCATCGAAACGACCTAGTCAGAGCCGAGGCATTGCTCAAAGAAATTGCCGCTGATTTGGGTGCGCAGGAAGTAGATTCCGACAGCGAAATTGCCAAGGTTTCTATTGTGGGTGTTGGAATGCGCTCCCACGCTGGCGTTGCTGCACAGATGTTCGAAGCACTGTCTAAAGAGGGTATTAATATCCAGCTGATCACCACATCAGAGATCAAAATCACGGTGGTCATCGAAGAGCGTTATCTTGAATTAGCCGTGCGTGCCTTACATTCTGGCTTCGGTCTTGAGGGCGAGGGTACAGAAGAACGGTAATTTTTGGACAATGCTTTAGAAAGCTGATAGATTTCAGCATCTTTTTTGTATTCATCGCTGAGTACTCAAGGGTTAGAAGCAGGAGCGGCCGCCTTTTTGTGTAGGCGGATTATGGATAAAAACACCATTAATGAATAATGGGCAGCAGTGTAGGAGCATGCTATGTTAATACTTACAAGAAGAGTTGGCGAAACCCTAGTGATAGGCGATGACGTAACCGTTACCGTTTTAGGCGTTCGAGGTAATCAGGTTCGTTTGGGTGTCAATGCACCGAAAGAAGTAGCCGTGCACCGCGAAGAAATCTATCAGAGAATTCAAATGGAAAAAGGTGGCGAAAATGCACCTGTAAGCGGAGATTCCGAGTAAATCGGCCTTTGATTTTTCCACTGATGTGCTATTATGCCGCCGCTGTTTCAGGGCGGCATAGTTGTTTCTAAATCGCTGAGTTTTATTCGCGATATTAGGTAGACTAAAAAGAAGCTATTCGATAGCTAGAATCGAAAGCTTCGCAGCAACGCGCGACATGGCGCGACTGCAAGCTGGTTAGAGAACACAGTACAACAAGTTTATGGAGAAATGGCCGAGTGGCTGAAGGCGCGCCCCTGCTAAGGGCGTATACGTTAATAGCGTATCGAGGGTTCGAATCCCTCTTTCTCCGCCAATCATTAGGGCCCCTATAGCCATTGAGTTGTAGGGGCTTTTTTGTTAATTTAAAACCTCTTGACACCCATATGACACCCTAGGAGTGGAAGTGTATGGCTATGATTAGGCAAAGAGGTAAGTCTTGGCAGGCTACTGTTAAGCGCAAAGGTTACCCCAATCAGGTAAAAACCTTTACTTCTAAAGCCCCAGCAGCAGCCTGGGCGCGACGTATAGAAACAAGCATGGACAACGCTTCATGGGTCGATACCCGCGTTCAAGACTCACATATCATTGATCAGATTATTGATAACCTTATATTTTCTTACGAGCGATTCGGGTTAGATGTGTGCGGGCCGAAGCGTGGCCAGCTCAATATGCTCAAAAGACATTTTCAGGGACAGTCGATTCATGACCTGACTGTTGACGATATTCTTGATTTCGCAGCGGACCGGCGCAAGGAAGTTACAGCGTCTACGTTGCAGTATCAGATGTACTACTTTAAGCAAGCCCTAACGCACAGTCGTATTCGTACTGAAGTTGATGCTATCGATATAGCAATCACTGAGCTTAAAAAGAAAAAAATCATAATGGGTAGTGAAGAACGCGACCGTCGCCTGGAGAAAGGGGAGTATGAATTGCTCATGGGTGCAGTAGGGCCGCAACGTTCTCGTTATCTTGCTGCTGCGATAGACATTGCTATTGAGTCAGGCATGCGGCAGGGCGAAATACACGCTCTTAAATGGAGCATGGTCGATTTTGATAAAGGGCTTATTACTCTATGGCGTAAAAATAAGTCCGCTGAAGGGGGTAAGAAGAAGGCGAAAATACCTCTTTTAAAGGGCGTTAGAGAGGCGCTCCTACGCCATCAGAATGTACTTGGCAAGGATGATGTACTGTTTGAGGTGAAACGTGCGGCGTCCATTTCTGACGCATTTGCCAAGCTTCGTAAAAAAGTTGGAATACACGACCTACATTTCCATGACTTACGCCATGAAGCAATTTCGCGGCTGTTCGAGAGGGGTATGAGTGTTGCGCAGGTTCGCTTAATAAGCGGACACAGCAGCCTTGATCAGCTGTCCCGATACGTAAACCTCAGACCGGAAGATCTAGTCGATTATTAGGTTTGAGTTTCTTTTAATTTACTGTCTAGGTACAAGGCTATTTCGTGAGTAGGGAACAAGTATTTTTTGCCGCGTTTAACATGCGGCAGGTCGAGATTTCCGTTATTAAAGGTGGTGCTTGAACCGCGCTCCACGTACACGAGGCTCGCGTACTTTCCAGATGTTCCAATGCAAGTTATCCCAGTGCGACTTATTGTTGCGTGGGTTGCAACTGGTGCGGAACGGCATGTACGTCCAACGTGTGGTTGCGAGCTTTTTGTTAGCTCTGTGCTGAGTGCGTTGAAACTTGGTCATACTGTTGCCTCCTTGATGATTGCATCGCGAAAATCTTGATCGTTGTTGATTAGGTGGTGGAAAAGGACAGACATACCGAGTACGCCTCCGAGTAATCCAGTAGTTAGTGCAAAGAATATAGCCATGTTGTTCTCCAATAATTAATAGTTATTATGTCGTTATGACCCAAATAGGACCTGACTCGCTGATGAGGAACGAATCAGTGAAATTATATTTTAGGTGTTGATGGGTTAGTGCCGTACTTGATGCGCAACCCACGTTTGCGCGCAGCAGAAATCATATGGCGAGTACCGACAGATTTGCCGATTGGGAAGGCAATTAGTGCATCTGCATATTCAGCCATTTGAATATTGCGAACTGGGCCTGCTGATCTACCGAGATTATCCCAATCAGCTGGGAAGCGAGTGCATTGCAGACCCCGTTCTGATGCATAGCGCTCGCCTAACGAATCTGCACCGCTTGCGGCACCTGATACAATTTCGATGGGATCGGATATTTCAGATAGAAGGAAATCGCAACGCTGCGCAAGTACTGCATAATCGGAATATTCGCGGGAACCAGCGATAATAACTTTGAACATAAAGCACCTATATATAGATAAATGGACAAATAGGACCTGACTCGCGATTGAGGAACGAAATCGTGAAATATGGACCATGATTCGTGGTTCGCGGGTCATGTGTGACAGGAACAAGGGCATGTGTGACAGGTGTGTGACAGCATGTGTGACAGCTTTGAGATAGCAAAAAGTGAGTAATCACGGGGGTTGTAGAGATGTGTGACAGGTGTGACAGGTAGTTTCAAGTTGAAGTTCAATTTATAAAAAAAAACAGTGTTTTGAAAAAACCGTAAATACAACTCAAAAAAGCTGTCACACCTGTCACACCTGTCACACATTAATGTAAGTCGTTGAAATATATAAGGAAGTTGTGTGACAGATATGAGATATGAACCTGTCACACATTTTACAAAGCTGTCACACACTACATAACCCCGTTGAAGGCGACGCACTTGAGAACCGTGAGCACGAGCAACGCACCGCCAAACACGATCTCTGGTGTGTCAATCGCGAACCGTGGGTTACGAATCAGGGACTTTCTACGTCTACGAGCTGTTCTGGATAGTTTCATGGGTTATCTCCGTTATAGTTTCATGGTGTGATGGGTGAGGGTCTTGAACCGTGATTCGTCGTGCGTGAACCCCATACGCCCGCGTTATAAGGCAAGGTTCCAGAGCTAAATTCGAAAACAAGGTTCAAGATTGATAAAAGGGGGAAGGTGCGCCTTCTCAGCGCGGTGGGGTAGATATATTGAGTGGTAAGTAAACCTCGAAAAAATTTAAGGTCACCTGTATAGTGATCCCCACGGTGGGTTCACTTTTTATAGATATTGGGGACCTAG
>Ga0209534_10002362_pt1 | contig 18782 bp, 22 predicted proteins | sample COG_07_FD_184751 | JGI IMG/M metagenome (GOLD analysis project Ga0209534, IMG submission 184751) | Pelagic Microbial community sample from North Sea - COGITO 998_met_07 (SPAdes) (version 2) | ecosystem: Environmental > Aquatic > Marine > Neritic zone/Coastal water | place: Helgoland, sampling...
AAAAAATAATACACCTATAGTGTGTACTATTTTTTGCTTTTTGCTTTTTGCTTTTTGCTTTTTGCTTTTTGCTTTTTGCTTTTTGCTTTTTGCTTTTTGCTTTTTGCTTTTTGCTTTTTGCTTTTTGCTTTTTTTCTTTTTTCTTTTTTGTGCGTTTTGTTATCTACAATACTTCTAAATCTTGTAATTTCCAATATTCGATGCCTTTATTGGGCATTGGTCTGGCAATAATAAAGGGGATCAATTGACGTTCAAATTCTTTTAGAGCAATTGTACGGCCATGAATAATTTGTTCCGATAAATCTTTGATAAAAGTAGGAGCGCCTCGTTCTATTTGCTCGGCACGAGTACCAATAACCCGTGCTTTTTCGTATTTCGTCAAAAACGGAGCAGTAGTATGAAATGGGTCTACAATTTTACCTGTACTATCGCGAACCACTTTGGACAAGACTTTAATTTCATCCATATTTGCCGCACGAATCTCCGGGTGCAAATCTTCTAAATTCTCCAATACAGAATAATTCTCAAAACGCTGATAATTCTCGTCCTCTTCATCATCATCCATATCATCATCCAATAAATCATTTTCGTCTACCATTGTATTGCCATCAGTTTCACTCAAGTTTCCGGGCAAATCTTCTTCATCCAAATAATCATCTTCTTCGTCGTCAGTCTTGCTTTTTTTACGACTGCTTTTTTTCTCGTAATCTCCATCGCCGTACAAATCATCCTCTTCTTCGTCTTGGGCATTTTTATCACCATCCTCTTCATCCTCATTTTCATTCTCTTCTTCATCTCCATCGTTTTCCTCTTCGTCTATATCATTTTCATCATCATAATCCGATTCATCTTCCGAATAGTCCGATTCCTGAATATCGTTTTTCGGTTCATTCACATCTTTGGGATTTATAATTGCCATGATTTTGCTTTTATTTGGGTTGAAAATACTTTTTTTGCGTGAATGTGTCTATAAGAAAAAATACTATACAATACTAGTATTTTTTATTTTTAATTCAATTTTTCCCTTTTTTGCTTTTTTGTTCGATGATACTTTAGGCATTTTACAGTGAGCAATATATCGTCCTATCATTCATATTCATTCTTACGCATTTACGTCATGGGTTTTCCACACAAATTCACAATCGGTACACATGTACAAATGAAGCATATTAACATGGTCATATCGAATGTACACAGCATCTGTATTGTTATCTGTACTTGCACCATCTTTTCTACGGTTGCTTTTGCATTCTTCATTTGGACAAGGTATTTGAATGTGTGGCAAAGTAGGATCATATTTCGTGTATCGATTAATGACATATTCGTAATTTGCATTTGACCCGTCACCTGTAGAAGAATCATATTGAATGTTCAAAACACAAGCACCGGTGATATTTTCATCTTGATGACCACATACTCTACAGTAATACACCAAGGTTTCCAAGGGAGTGTCTTCTTTGCGTTCATGCAAATTCGATTCATTGTTAATCAACTTATGATAGTATTTGTTATCGCACAATGGGCAGAATTTAATACGTTGGGTACTCATTGTATTGACAAATGGATTCGATTCGATTCGATTAAATTGAGAGAATTATCTACTGTAGAATAGAACTATTTATATATATACTCCTTACAAGTTATTCTAATTTTGGTTCAATTTTTCTCTAAATGTATCTCGACCGATTTTTTACGGGGGTAAAATTGAATGAAATTTCTTTATCATCATAATCATTTACAATACCACCCTCTATTCCCATTGTTTCGACTTATTGAATTTATTATACATTTGTATTCTATTGAAGGATATTTTCGTTCCTCTTTTGGGCAAAAAAAATCAAAAAGGCTTTTTCAAAAAAAGAAAAAATTGAAAAGAGTCTAAATAGATTTTCTCTATATATAACATAACCAATTCCTAGAATTTTCATCCTATAGTTAATTAAAAATCGTTTATCGATAAAATTCGATGAATGAACTAGATAGTTTCATTGAGAAGCACTTTGTAAAAAAGCCTTCAACGGTAGGAGAGGTAATTCAAGCCCCCACTCATCAATTGTTTTCGAAATATAAAAAGGGGAATCTGTACATACCGAATAATGAATATGACGAGTTTATGCGACTCTATTATACTCACGTATTGAAAACCGGTTTAACCGGCAATTTAATCGAGAGGCAATTGACGCATAAACAAGCAGAGTCCGGGCATAATTTAATTGATCTTGACTTCAATTTTTCGGCTGACCGTACATCAAGACACTATACAAGAAAACACATCCAACAAGTTTTCGACTTTGTATTGAACAAATACACAGAAATATACGAGTTGGACGAAGATGTACAATTTGTTATGCTTGCCATGGAGAAACCTTCTCCTAGAGTAGTAACCAAAAATGGGACATCGATTGTAAAAGACGGCATACACTTGATGTTTACTTTGAAAATCAGCCCTTTTGTACAAATGTATATTCGGGACAGGTTAATTGAGTATATTCAAGATGAGTGGAGCGATTTACCAATCATCAATAGTTGGGAAGATGTAGTAGACAAGGCTATTAGTGATGGAACAAATGGATGGTTGTTACCACAATCGAAAAAGGAGGATGAACCAAGCCACTATACAATCACCACTGCATATCGCGTTTATTATGACACTGATAGCAACAACTTTGAAAAGAGTGCATTGGTATCTTCTCCTCAAGATTTAAAGCCATTCTATCACCAATACTATAAGCAACTCTTCATTCGAAATCCTAGTATACTATCTCTTGAATTGCTTACTGACCATGGAAGTGATATGGTAAACCAGTACAAAACGAAGAAGACGGTGGCACATAGTGGTGTCATGTCGCCAGTGGCACAATCGAATTTTGCATTCGGCGGAGACGATTCATGGCAATTCAATTTGGCCACATTTCGTCAAATCCGCAGTAGAGAAGATGCCGAACAAATGCTGGAGTCTTTCCTTTCTAATATACCGAGCGACAAGCATGCTTTAAAAGCATGTTACGAGTACGTAATGATATTACCAGACACGTACTTTGGACCCGGTTCGTACAACAAATGGATCAAAGTGGGATTGGTTTTATTCAATACATCTCGCTATTTGCATATCGTATGGTTACTATTCAGTGCAAAAGCACCTAACTTTTCCTGGTTAACTGGTGTTGATGAGTTAGCAGAACACTGGTCTAAGTGGTCCCAAAATATCTACCCTATACAGGAAAAACTAACCATGCAATCGCTTATGTACTGGTGTCGCAATGAAGTATATGACGCATATGTCAAAGTGAGAGACGGGAGCATAGATCACATGATAGAGCAATCCATCATTGGTCTTTCTGTACAGCAACTTAATGCAAAAGGTAAACATAGGGGGTCTACGGATTACGACTTGGCTTCTATTTTGAAAAAAATGTACGAAGACTCGTTCGTATCGAGTAGCATCAAATCCAATGAATGGTGGTTTATTAACCACCACTATTGGATGAAAGATGATTCCGGTACAACGTTACGTCGTAATATTTCAACTACAATGCGTCCTCTGTACCATAACAAGGCGATGGAAAAAACACAAAAGGCAATGCAAATTCGCACAACCGAAGGTACTGTAGATACTGAGAACGATGAGTATCAATTGCTCATGGCTCAGTGTAACTACCTTCGTGAGATAGCCGACCGTCTAGGTAATACAAAGGACAAAGAAAATATCATGCGTGAGGCCCGGGAAATCTTCTTTGACCGAGACTTCACCAAGAAACTCGATACAAGACGCGACTTATTGTGTTTCACCAATGGCGTATACGACTTCTCTACATATGAATTCCGCCCGGGTAAACCGGAGGATTATATATCAAAATGCACTCAACACGAGTACCAAGAATTAGATGAAGAACTGGACAAAGAAAACATTGAAGAAATCCAAAACTATTTCCGTCAGTTGTTTCCACAAAAAGAATTATATGATTACATGTGGTTCCATTTTGCATCGCTTATACTGGGAGAAACGGAAAGGATCCAGGCGTTGCACTATTACATTGGTGTTGGGTCCAATGGTAAATCACTGATGATCTCTTTCTTGGAATTGGTACTTGGTGACTATGCTACTGCATTGGATGCTACTTATTTTACAAGTGGTCGTACTTCAAGAGGAAGTGCTACGCCTGATATTGCGAAATTACCTGGTGTACGCCTTGCTATTACACAAGAGCCAACTGAGGCGGGTAAGTCTTTGGTTCTATCAGAGGGACCCATGAAACAACTAACATCGGGAACAGACAAGATTGTTTTCAGGGGACTTTACAAGGATGAGGAATCCTTCGTACCACAAGCCCACTCAATTATTGCTGCCAATGATTTCTTACCTGTTCGCTCCCAAGATGATGGTACATGGAGACGTATTCGGGTAATTCGATTCCTCTCAAAATTTGTCGAGAACCCAAATCCAAACGATAAAGAGAACCCATATCAATTCAAAATCGATTGGACCATTAAGGATAAGTTCAAGAAATGGGCTACTGTCTTTATGGGAATGTTGATAAAAATCGCGAAAGTACAACGTGGTTTGGTTCCCATGTGTAGTATTGTACAAAAGGAAAGTAATGCATACAGACGCAAGGAAGACTTTGTTTCTGCCTTCTTGGAAGAAACCTTTGAACCTTGCGAGACAAATCCCCATGACCGCCTACAGAAGTCAGTTGTACAGAGATTATTCTCGGACTGGTATACCAAGGAATATGGCGAGAAGACCAGCAACAAGATCCAGAAAGTGTATGATGTCTTAACCAAAAAATATGGTGAATTAAAGAAGCATCCTTCACCTGGATGGGATGGTGTGCGACAGATTCGTGTATATGCCGAAGAACCCAATGTAGAAGCAGATGGTACTTATGAAGACGACGATGGTGTAGAACACGGCGACGACGAAGAGTAATAGCAAGTAGATTGTAGATTGTAGATTTTTATATTTTAAATATTAAACATTAAAATACAAAAAATGAAACCCCTTTTTTTACGTACTTAATAGGAAAACAAATTGGGGACGTATGTATAGTCGATTACATATTCATGGTCATCTCGTTCGTATACATTTCCTATAATGGTCTCGGTCAAAAAGACAAATAACCGTACAAAGAAGTACTCGATTGGAGTAATGACATATGGAAATAATACTAGTGCAAGTAATATCAAAAATTTGTATTTGTACGAATAGAGTTTACGTTTTGGTCCCACAAATAAAATGCCTAAATAAAAGGCTGACAATAAAAAGTAAATCCAAATAAGACCGTACGTCAAATAATGAAGAGATTGGCTTTGCTCGACTTTATAATTGTACTGACTATATTTGGTGGAAAAACGCCTTTGCATGTACTGGTTTTGTTGCTCGGCCAAAGTAATTAATTTGTTTTTTACACGTTCTTCTGTTGACATATTGGATTCTCTATATTATTATACTGTAGAAGAATATGTGGGTTGTTGTGTAAAATCCTTAAATTCACTGGAATTTGATTTATTGGTTGTCATTTGGGTTTCTTTTGGTGGTTCTGGATTGGGTTGGTTGGATGGTCCTATGGTAACAAATGTTTCATTTATACATCTATTGTTTTTAAATACTCCATTGGGACAACAATCCTTGCCTTTACAATCCGCATCTGTAAAGGTACCACGAGTTAAAACGCTGCTATTTTTTGCATTGGGATCACGCATTTTATTGGAGTCCAATAAATATCCAAAATCGATTTTATTGAAATCCATACGAGACCGTTTTTGTATTTCCATGTACTGTAATAAAAGTGTAATAATACCACCTGATATGACAATTATATAAGCAAGTGCGTATATCAAATCGGGAACCATGAAAAATACACCTTGTGCTAAATAAATAAGAAGAACCAAAATACAAACGGCTGAAAATACATAAAACATATTTTGATGTGCACGTTTTCTACTGATTTCGCTCTTCGTAAACTCATCTTTCCGTATTTTTGTATCATATACTGAATTGACTTTACTTTCTTTTTCATTTAAACGGACCTTTTCATTGTCAATAATTTGCTGTAATTCTGATGGTACAACTACTTTTTCATACACATCAGCACCTCCATTTTTTATATTATTAGTACTGGTCATCTCTTTATAAGTTATACTATAAAGAGATATTTTTCGCATCTACCTTTTTGAGAATATGGTGAAGACTTAAGGGTATGGTTCGCATTTCTTAGAACCATCAGCATCATACTTGTATCCAGGACCACAACATTCAGCGGCTTTACAGGTATCATTTGATAAACCAATTATATTACGACTTTCCTTATTTCCTCCTTGTTCATCAAAGTGAGAAGTCGATACCATTTTGCTTTGCTGGATTTCATCGTACTGAATTCCATCGCGACGTTTTATATCCATAATGGTATTAAAAACACTTATGATTCCAATACCAATGATTAAAAATAATAAAAAGTCCAGTAGAATGCTAGTATAGCCTAAATACTTTTGTACAAAGATTATAAGAAATGAACTGCCCGATACAATCAATACGATAAATAGCACAATAATATAATCTCGCATACGTGAACTGTAGGATTGATTCATCAAAAGCATTCGGTCGAGTGTATGTTTTTGACTATCCAGTTGGTCTTTTTTCAATTGTAGACGTTCTTGTTCCTTTTCTAGTATTTCACTGGCTTCAGATTGTAGTGTTTGTACTTTTATGTAATCTTCATTGGATATTATTCCTATTTGACTCATGGTACTAATATAATTATTCACACTTCTATAATGTATAATTATATTTAATATTTTTTCATTATAATGTAAGAAGTTAGAATAACCGTACCAATGGTGATCATTCCAACTACATATGCATTATTCCTCTGTATAATGGCTGTTTCAATATCTTCTTTTAATGCATCATGTACATTGCTCTTTTTGTCTAAATAAGCAAGGTACGACCCATTTAAATCAGCGTAGTCGCCTTGACTTTGCATATTACTATATTCTGTATTATAATCATTTATTGCCCCACTTATATCTTGGTAATTTTTTTCTATAGTATCTAAACGGTTAATCTGTTCTAGATTGGTACCATAGTTAGTAGTGCCAGAAAATGCTTCTTGGACACCGGCCAATGGATTTTGAAATAAGTCCTTTTTATTCATTGGTTGGTTGGTTCTATTTGGTTCTATTGTATATATATTTAGGTTTTTATAATTTTCTAAATATATAATACAACAACGAAATGGCTAAAACTGTCCATGTCAATGTAATATAAGAAGAACTATTATCCATAATAGCCATATCTGTATTATCGGCTTCGTAGACGTCTCGCATTTTTTGGTCTAATTCATTGCGTTTTACTTTGATTTCTGCATGATCAGTTATAAGTTTGTCGTAATAATCATCCGTGTAATTATTTATTCCATCGCTTAAATCATTAACGTCTTGTCTAAGTTCTACATTAGTATCATAACTTATTGTTGCATTATTGATTGCCTGACGTATGACATTCATGGTTCGGTTACTGCTATCTACATCACATGTATCGTCTCCTCTTTTTCCATCATTGTAACAAGACAAATAAGCACTCACATCATTACCAATACTATTTAAACTTTTAATATCTCGATTAAACGCTGCAAAATCTGTACTCGTACTCATACTTGTTTTTTAACAATACTATACTACTAGCAGAGAGTTTATTTTTGTTTGTAAATCAATACACCCAGTACAACACTTGCTATTGCTAAATTAATGGTTTGAAGCCAAGAACGCCTATATTGGTGTACCGCGTCCAACTGGTTTCCTTCTTGTTTTCGTAGTTCATTGTATTCTTTGCTATATTTGTAATTTTCTTCTAAAATGGCTTTTATTTCAGCATCCGTGTATGAAGGGCCATTATAATCATCATCGAAAACGAATTTATTTTCCAAAAGTGGATCTTCGTTTTGTTGAGTCATTATTTTTTATTATATATATTTCGCTAAACATTTTATTCTCTTGACACAATATAATAGAATGAAACTCCCATCATTAAATTCGATCTCTCCTTTAGAAATTATTCTATTAGTCATATTCTTGGTGTACATTATTTACCCAGTAGAAACACCTGACTTTTTAGCCCCTTATGTCAATTCCAATTTTGGATTGGCTTTAGTCATTATTTTCACTTTGTACATGGTATTTTACACTACACCCATTTTAGGCGTTTTGACTATTTTCGTGGCATATGAACTTCTTAGACGCAGTGCCAATATTACACAACCTGTACAGAAAGTACCCGTATTGCGTCACACTTCTTCACAAAAGAAAAAAGACAAGGTCATTGAAGAACTCAATGGGCCTAAAGAAGTCTCTTTAGAAGAAGAAATCATTGATACCAAGGCACCTGTAGGAAAGTCTATTTCTACAGGTTCTTATACTGAAACCAGTTTTAAACCCGTACAAGAAAAATTAAGTGGAGCATCGATGGTCTAAATAACCACATAGCAAAAAATAATATGATTTGTATTCATAGTATTTTTTGTTGATTTAATTAGGGATTTACTGGGTAATAATAAAGTATATAAGGCGACATTGTTGCTATATTTTTTAACTTCTCCATTCCATGAATTGCACAATACCCAAGTAAGTGGAAAAACCAAATACCGAATAATATAGAAGCAGTGACTTGCATTGCTAAAGTTTCTGGACCTTGGCATTTGGTCAAGGCCATTATCACCCAGATTATACCAAATATGACTGAGAGATAAAATAAAGCATTAATACCATAACTAAACCATTTACTAGTGCATTCTTTCAATCCAAGGGGCATGACAATACCAAATATACAAGCAAATAAGAACCCTTGGAAAATATACACGACTGCAGAGTACCAATCTGCGGTGGCATTTTGATTCAAGGGCGTTACTGTATAGGCACCAATGGGTTCTGTTCCATCATCTTCCAATAATTCACAATCCATATAAGTACCATCATTATTAAACCCTTCTTGAATAGTAGAAGATGCTACTAATGGACTAAATAGTTTCTTCGATACACGTACAGGAACTGCATCCACTTGAGACACAATTTGTGAATCCTGTAGAGTGACTATGCTGGATAAAACATCAAATACGTCCGGTTCCAATAATTCCTTGTACAGTGATTTGGCATTGCCTTTCATGATAGTAGGAACAGTTGGACCGACTTGTACCGGTTGTGTACAGATCAAAACCGGATAGCCGTTTCGGCTTTTATAAAGCAACGCCGATGATTTGCATTGATTCATGCATTGTTCTAAATCATTGGTTTTCAATGGAAAGTCCAATCCACTTTGTCCTTTGATCATGAAAAAACAAACCCAGAGTGTTTCACTTTTACCGGTCGATTCTTCAATATATTCGTGTTCTACTAAGATCTCGCCAAAATGTTTTTGGTTTGTGGTCTTGTGTAATGGCGGCGTCAAATGAACCGTTTTTGCACGATACATTTTGGATTGATATTCTATAAGAGACTGTGCTTCGCGTGGAAAACTGTAGAATTGGTCATGGGTGAATTTCAACTCGTCTTTGACCGGATATTGATACAGAATTTCCTCTAAAGAAGCCCCGGATGTCGATGCATTCGACTTTTTTATTTCTACTGACATTGTTTCTTTTGTTATTTATATAATTAATCACTATAATACCAATAGAGATAAATAAAATGTTCCATTAAATGGGAATATACGAAAACATTCCACTTTCATAAATAGTAGCGTGGAAAACTTCTTGATATCCTTCTACATATACATCATCACCGCTGTATATTTCGTTGCAACCATATTCACCCGAACAATTGCGTCCTTTGGTTTTGACCGGTAATTTGGTCTGTAAATTGCCACCGGCTCCGCCACCGGCTACGGTATAATATTGCCATTTGTCTCTCGATGTCGGTGTTCGCCGTCCCATTAATGGCAATATATCGTGATTGGAACCAAATTGTTTCGTCAATATACCGACCTGATTGTATTGCGTATTGTAATGTTGTGTAGGAACATTAATGGGAATCGAATTCGTCGGTACGGTCATGGTTAAGGGTGCCGTCATTAATCCACCGGCATCACACCGTACAGGTGGTACATATGGATTGGTGAGCGGGTCTCCTACAGTACCCCCTCCCATTGTACATCGGCCTACATCACCTCGTACATCTTGTATAGGTACACCACTATGTGCGGCTTGTACTATAGAAGGATGCTGGCTATGAGTAGTAGGAAGTAATACCATGGAACTTGTGTTGTTTGCATTTTGTATATTTGTGCCTAAAGTTGCTGGGTTCGATTGGCCATTTTGTTTGTTATTCAATTGATACCATGTGAAAAACAGTACAACAAAGAGCAATATGCATATTACTACAGTCATATTCTCAATGCATATTATTCCGGGAATGCATTTCTTCGCCATATTTTTTTACATTATAGTGAGACATTAATTTTTAGAGATCACTACTGTTTTTGAGTAATTTTATGGCTTGGTTCAAACCATAGATACAAACACAGGCAACCAGGACTATGAAAAATACAATCATAAAACTATGTCCTCGTTTCTTGTTTTGTTTCCTTTGGCTATCTCCTTTATCATCGTTGTCATCACCATCCATGTCTTCATCTTTACCCTTGGCTGTATCGTAGATAAAGACACCAATTGCGGCTGCTATAAACAAAAGCAGGAACCCGGCAATGACATACAATAGAGGAGTCATGGTAATTGCGCGTGTATTTGGATCGAAAAAGAAACGATATACAAATAACCCGACGAAAAATAAAACAATGCAATATAAAAAGAGTGTGAAAAAGGAAATGGGTTCGTCTTTGGATGCCGGGGATAATTGGTCTGCTATCATTTTTTTCAACATGTCCAGTATACTTGGGGATTTTTTGTCTCCTTTTGGTTTGCATCGATAACAATCGTTCATGACTCCATTGGAATACTTCATACTGTTGAAAAACTTGTTTGTATTTTTCACCGCCTTTTTCACATTTTGTTGACTGAGTCCGGCAATCGTAACTACGAAAAATAAGATGACGGATTGAATAAGATATTTAATGGCGTCTAAAATATAATACCAAACGCACTTATGGAAATTGACCAATAATTTGATCACGCATTTAATGTATAAAAAAATGGACTTGAATGTGTTTTTTAAAAGATTGATGATATTCATAATCAAACCCAGTACCAGTTTGATTGGTTTCATAAGCTCACCTAACATTTTTTTCAATGGGCCGGTTATGGCCTTTTTGATTTTTCCTCCAATACCCATTGTTGTATAATATTTCTAGTTATTGTTATGGTACTTTTTATTTTTTACTGAATCTACTATACTATAGAAAAGTATAATAGATTGATTGTTCGGTCGATCGATTGTTCCGTTCTCTCTAACTCATTGTTTTACTCAATTGTTTTGACATTAATAATTGGTTGTTCATAAGTTTTTCTTCGGTCTGCATGCGTTTATTTTCATTTTTGTACAGTTGAGTACGTATTCTGGCTAATTCATCGGCAATTGTCTCTAAAGAATCAAATGATTCAATTGGACTTTTATAATAAATAGGTACCAAAAAAGCCACCCATAATGCAATTAAAGCCACCCATGCTTTGTGGGAATATTTCATAAGACGTAAAATATAGTAAATGACTAAACTTGCCAAAATAGGACGCAATGCGTTATAACTAAAAAGTAAATAGGCTATACTGAAGCACCACAACCATAGTACTGTATTTTTCATTGTTGTATTGTAATTATTGTAGGAGTATATATTTTATACATATAAAGTTGTTTTGAGAGAACAAAAAAGTGTTCGTATTACAAATGGTATGTGTGCATGTGTGTGTTTATTCTACAGTGCATCATCATCATTGTCTTTGTCCTCTTTCGCCGATTTTTCTGCTTTTTTATATTCATTCATTATACCAGTTTGAGCAGTATTAACCGCTTTTTCATTTCCTTCTATTGCATTATTTAAGGACCCTTTTTCTCTTTTCATATTTATGAATGGTTTACGTTTTTTTCGATTTACTTTATTTTTCTTTACTCTATTTTGTCTCTGGTTTATAGTAAATTTTTCTGTATTCTGTTTGTAGAATCGACTGTAGAGTAAATAAATGGTATGGGTCAAAACAATTGGAATGCCTAAATAATATTTTTTGTGGTCTGTATATTGTTGGGCTAGTAGAGACAAACCAATAAAAAGGACAATAAAAAGGTGTTGATCGTAGGCTAAATAATAAAGGGTCTGGATTAGGACTGCTACTACTATAAGTTCCATGCTTATACTATTAGGATAGGTTGTGTTTTTTGTCGGGTGTGAATTATAGAAGTTTTTTATTATTTATTATGTGTTTTAACTTTTGTTTTTGTTCTTCAGTGAATTTCCATTTCATTTCTTTCCTTTCTTTTTATTCTTTCCTTTCTTTCCTTTCTTTCCTTTCTTTCCTTTCTTTTCTTTCTTTTTAAATCCTTCTAATGTTGTAAATTCCTCCTCTTCTTCATCTTCCTCTTCCTCTTCTTCTTCTTCCTCTTCTTCTTCTTCTTCCTCTTCATTGCCTTCTTTTTTATCTTCGTCTTCCTCGTCAACCATTTTCTCAACCTCATCAATTGCATCTAAAGCCTCTTGGAATTGCTCTTCTATACCTTTACTTTCAAACCCTTCGTGTCCACCATTACCAAATCGCACCACGTGTGTAACTACTATAGAAATGACCATAATCACGACCATGTTTTTGCTAAAGAAGGATGTCAATAGTCCTGCTACAATAAATACACATACTGACATTAAATCATGTGAAAATACAAAATGGAATAAATTGGCTACGGCAATAATAAAGACGAAATACAAAATAAAGCGGTTATGTAATAATTCATTCGCTTTTTTAGACACATTGGGAGCATTTTTCATTAATGAAGTCAAAGATTTTTTTGCCATTGTTCTTTATAAATATATTATTCATTGAGAGAATTATTGTAGAAGAATATGTGCCTCACCAAAATGCCTGAGTGCCTTGTATGAATTCTTTTGTTTCATTTGATCTGTCTATAGCATGTGATCTGTCTCTAGCATATTCTAGTATATTGACACCTAACTCATTATTTATACGTTCTCTTCGAATTCGTTCCCGTTCTTTTATTTGAAACTCGATTTGCTGTCTATTGATTTCGTAATTCGTTTTATCCAATGCATCTTTGGTTTGTTGTCTTAATGCCGTATCTCTTGCCGCTTGATCTCTTTTACGGCGTTCTTCTTCGGCTCTTTTACGACGTTCTTCGGCTCTTCTACGGCGTTTTTCTCTCAATTTTTTACGTCGTTCTGCGTCTTGACGCATGAGAAATAATAATGCATATCCTTGTGGTGTATATTTTCCATACTTTTTCAATACATTGACCGCTTTCCGTTTCAAATTATTTTTTTTCGCGAATTTTCTTACCTTTCTTCCAATTCTTCTTCTTCTTCTTCTTCTAAATCCTTCTAAATATTCATCGTCTTGGAAAAAATCCGGAAAACCATCATTGCGTACAATCATTACAATGTAGGCTGTCAATAATGTTAATAACAATGCCAATGAACCTGTAGAAAATATATAATTGGAGACAAGCGTCATCATGATAAGTAATAAAACATAAAACCAATTTTCTTGTATAGTAAAATACAGTAGATGAATGAATATTATTACTGTCAATAATAATAGTGTTATATTAGAGCGTAAAAATACATTGACTATTCCATCTACAGTATAAACCGGTTTCAATAGCCATTTCATATTATTTCTTTTGTACCGATTCTTTTCTATAAAGTGATTTGAGAGAAAAATACGTTTCATTTTCATATAGATGAATTGTCCTCTGGTTGACTATTGTCCTCTGGTTGACTATTGTCCTCTGGTTGACTATTGACCTCTGGTTGACTATTGACCTCTGGTTGACTATTGACCTCTGGTTGACTATTGACCTCTGGTTGACTATTGACCTCTGGTTGACTATTGTCTTCACTGACCGATGAATAATCAGGAGGCATTTCTCCGCCATATATTTCCAGCACTTCTTTGACCACTTCTTCACGTTGAATATCACTACGGTCAAATTCAAAACTACTTATACTACTGGACCGCTTACCTTTGAATCGCTGTAGAAAATCCTCTAAACCATTTAATCCATTCAATCCTACCGGTTGGTCGTGTTGATCTAAATCACCCGTTATTATTAGTCTACTGTTCGCACCCAATCGGGTCAAAAGCATTTTCATTTGAGAGACAGTCGAATTTTGCATTTCATCGGCCACTATATAGGCATTTTCAAATGTACGACCGCGCATGTATCCCAATGGGGCAATTTCAATGATTTTTTCATCCATTAACCGGTTCACTTCATAATACGAGAGAAATTGGTATAATATATCATAAATGGGTCTTACCCAGGGGGTCATTTTTTCGTCTACAGAACCCGGTAAAAATCCGAGATTTTCGTCTACGGAGACCGATGGACGGGTAAAAATCAATTTCTCGTATACACCCGTCAAGAAAAAACGGATGCCGTATTCCGTGGCAAACATGGTTTTTCCTGTACCGGCTGGACCATTGGCAACTACTATTTTCTTGTTTTTGTTATTCAGTAGACGAGAATATTCTGCTTGACTATCGTTCTTGGGTTTATGGAATTTTTCGTCAAACAAACTTTTTTCCTTTTCTGATAAATGGTCATAGTGAATATAGGTAGAACGTGTAAATTGGGCGCATCTCTTGTCTCCACCACTAATACCAATATCATCATCGGAACGGTCATCGAACAGTTGGTTCAGTATTTCTTTTTGATTGTGTTTCTTTTGTTTACGACGACGACCTTTGGTTGTAGGGGCCATACCAAGTGGTGTATCGTAATGATCCAACAGTTCAACCAGTTTGTTTGAGCGTGATGTCATACTTATATATAGTATACCCAACCTTCAGATAAAAATCCCCTAAAGTGATTTTGTCCAATCAATTAAAATGGTTGGATAAAATGGCCCTGTAGAGCATGTTTTTTTAGAAATCGTCTGTATCGTTAAAATAATTGTACAACAGATTTTCGGAATTGTGATTTTTCACTTCACCGCATATTAGATTTGCGCATTCGTACATTTGTCTCAATACATCATTGGGTGTAGTGGTTCCTACTTTGATTAATCCTTGTTTCTTCAAATATTGTCGTACATCGCGCATGGGCGTTTCTTTCAATTCCGTCATTCTCAAATTTGTATTATTTCGTATTGTTTTATTCGATACCAATACAGCCACTCTGGGATGCACTTTGGATTTTCCTGTACGGTAAGTCCGGCGTAAAATGCGACGTTGGCGTTTTCGTTTTTTCAATCGATTGTGTTTACCGGAATCGGCATTGCGTTGTTTTTGTTTATTGGCATCGATTTTTTCCTGAAGACTCATGGACCGGATTTTTTCGCGTAAATCCTTTTCATAATTGATTTGAACCGGTGACGGGGGCATAGGAGCAATAGGTTTACGGCTTTGACTCGGATATTGTTTTTGTGTTTGCCGTTTCCAAGTTCGATAGGTTGGTAATTTTCCATTTTTGAGACAACCATAGACAGGTGGTTTGACATGCATTGTTGGATGTGGTTGATGTTGTATTTTAGGTTGGATAGACTGTAGAGGAACTGGGTTTACAAAGGATTGCCCGGTGGATATGTCGGTTATTTTGGGTCGAAAAATGGCCGGTTGTTGTTGTTGTTGTTGTTGTTGTTGTTGTTGTGACATTGATGGTGGTGGTGGAGCACGGTAGGTGAAATTGTGTCGATGGGCTTGTGATTGTGCTGCTGCGCGTTTTGATGCATTTTCTACTGCCAATTTCGCTTGTGCGCGTTTTTCTTCGGCCTGATTCTTTTCCATTGTCTCGAAAAATTCAATTGACCGGTCAAAATCGCTTTTGCTTGGCAAAGGAGTACCTGTAGAAGATGATGATATGGATGTTCCGGAGTCCGGTAAAACTGTCGTTTCTACAGTCGATGATGCCGATGGTTTGCGTTTCCGCTGTTTGACTTGTTCTTCCTGGAAATTCCGCAACATTTTCACTAAATTCCGTTTTAAAGTCGAGGCTTTTGGTTTTCGTTCTTTTTTTCCGGCATTTGGTGCCTTTACTTTGATTTTCGGTTCGTCACTCCGTTTTTTCCGTGTGGATGAGGCTATTTTAAAATGGTCCGGATTTATGACGATTTGTTTGCGTTCACCGGGATCGCTCATTTATTATTTAATTATACTTCCTGTTTATGTATATAAACCATAATATATATTCTTCTCTTTTTTCACATGACCATATTCTTCATATAAATCAAATCCTTTGTCTAAATCTTCTTGGGTCAATGTTTTACGTAAAGTCGGGTCTTTGCCATAAATCCGCTGAGCATGCGCGATTTTACTGTAGGAAAACAATTGTTCCATCGACCGACCATTGTCTCGAAATTGCGATTTCTTCGATTCAAACCATTTTTTATCAATCGACGAATCCAATGTCCAGTGACGCGTTTTACTTAAATGCTGGAATATTTCATGTAATTCTTCTACAGTATATGGTTCAATGTCGAACCGCCATAGGAAACGCGATTTCAATCCCGAATTGATACTGAAAAAGGTCGACTCCAGTTCTTTGGTATATCCGGCAATAATCACCATTAAATTTTGTTTTCGGTCACTTAGTGCTTCGCACAAGGTATCGACGCATTCTTTTGCATACATATCATCCGCCTGTAGACTATATGCTTCGTCTAAAAATAGCACACCGCCAGCACATTCGTCCAATACTTTTTGGGTTTTAATGGCGGTTTGTCCTAAATAACCTGCCACTAAATCGGTCCGGGTGACTTTTTTGAATACATTGTTTTTCAATATACCGATTTTGGAATACATCGTACCCAGTAATTTAGCCATTTCGGTTTTACCGGTTCCGGGTGGTCCGGTGAAAATAGTGTGCTTATAATCACTGTCTACAGGATCATCCGTAAATCCCTGCATAAAATACATGAGTTGTCTCAAAATACTCGTTTTAACCGACTTGAGTCCAACCATTGCATTGAGTTGTTCGATTTCCGTTTTGATTTTATGAAGGGCTTTCAAATCAATATTGTATTCTTTGGTAGGATCGTAGACATGTTGGTTTAGCAATTGTAGTAAATCGTCCATGGTTTCCAATTCCACATCGATTGTCACCTTCTCTTTACGCGGTTGTGGTTTCTTGTTTATACCACTGTTTCGATACACTTTTAGTTTTACCGGTGAAGAAGTGGCATGAACATCGACTTCGTGTTTTTGTTGCCATGCCATATACGCATTTGTTGGACTAGTATTGGCTTTATGTACAATGGTCTCATCTTCAATATCGTTGGAACTCGGCAAAGAGGGGAAATTACTGTAGTACGGAATTGTACTGCCATAATAGTATTGATAATGAGTATCATAGTAGTGCTGGATCAATTGTTTCAAATGTATACAGTTGTCATAGTCTAACTTTTCCGTTTTGTGTTGGTATTCTTCGAGCGAATACAAAAATGCTAAATAGGGATTGTTGTCTTTTCGTTTATTTTTAGGGGAGTTGTATTGTGTCATTCTATTGGAATTGTAGACTGTACAAGATTGATTATGAGAGAAAAAATGTATTGGGTTAGTATTGGTTATACGTTAAGAATAAAAAGACTATATGTATTCTATTTATTACATTTTTGTATAATATCTCTCTTTAGTATAGTGAATATACATTCAAAATGAAAATGGACAAGAAAAGCGCGTCGAAAAACAGTAGACGCAAAAGCATTCGACATCGTCGTCGCATGACGACACCCACTGCATCCGTCCCGATCTTCAATACAAAGGATTTTGAAAGCAATGACGGAATGCTTACTACTGTATGGGGACCACCAATGTGGCATTATTTGCATACAATGAGTTTCAATTATCCCGTAAAACCAAGCGCCGAAGACAAAAAACACTATCGCAAATTTATCGATCTTCTACAGTATGTTTTGCCATGTGGTAAATGTAGAGAGAATTTAAAAAAGAATTTTAAGAAATTGCCATTGACTAATGAAGTAATGGCCAGTCGTCATACTTTCTCTCGATATGTTTATGATTTACACGAATTGATTAATACCATGTTGAAGAAAAAGTCGAATTTGACCTATGATCAAGTCCGCGAACGATACGAACATTTCCGTTCTCGCTGTAGTAAAACGTCTTCGTTGCGAAAAACCAGACGCAATTCCAAATCCAAATCCAAAACACCGAAAAAGGAGAAAGGGTGCACAGACCCATTGACTGGAGAGAAATCGAAATGTGTTTTGCAAATTATTCCACGCTCGGACCCAACGAAAAGTCTTACTGTAGATAAACAATGCGAAAAGGTCCGGATTTTTAATGATGAGAACTAATGGTCCATAAAAAAACCTGATGCTATAGTATATTTTCTAATTAAAAATTAAAAAAGGAGTACAGTAGAAAAAAATGGAAACTGGATCATTAATAAAAGAAAAAGAACCACATATGGAAAAAACAGATGAGGATACCACCGATAAAAAAATCGAATTCTGGGGAACCAATCCCAATGCTCTTTTCGATCCATCCTCTATTTTACAATTATTTCCTGTAGCCGATATGAGTTATGAAGCCAAACTCAATGCCATCTCGCGTTTAGTCATTTTATTAACCGTGGTATTTTATTTGATTTTCCGTTCTTATCGATCTTTTTTCATGGGAATCATTACTTTAGGAGCCATTTGGGCATTGCATTATAGC
>Ga0209534_10002374_pt1 | contig 18733 bp, 17 predicted proteins | sample COG_07_FD_184751 | JGI IMG/M metagenome (GOLD analysis project Ga0209534, IMG submission 184751) | Pelagic Microbial community sample from North Sea - COGITO 998_met_07 (SPAdes) (version 2) | ecosystem: Environmental > Aquatic > Marine > Neritic zone/Coastal water | place: Helgoland, sampling...
GGTGCCAATCTGGGTTAGGTTGCGTTGTTCCTTCCAGTAGAGCGACTCCATGTCGGCGCACCCGAAAAATGCATAGTCGCCGATTGTCTCCACGCTCTCAGGTAGAACAAGCGAGGCCAGGGCAGAGTAAAAGAATGCGCTCGCATTAATAGTCGCCAGACTGCTCGGCAGATCAATATGGCTAAGTCTGGTCTCTCCCAGCGCATAGGTACCGATTGTCTTGACGCCTTCCGGAATCGCGTACTTCTTACTGCTCTTTCCAACAGGATACTGGACCAAGGTGGTCAGTTGTTTGTCGAACAATACCCCCGCCACACTCGTATAATGCATGTTGTCTGCATCGACGTCAATCTTCTTGCCGGCTATATACAGCGCCTGCAGACCGATGCTCGTCACGCTCGCAGGGACGTGGATCGACGACAAATACACATAGGCAAAGGCATAGTCCTGAATGGTCGTCACGCCAGACGGAATGGTCACCGAAGTCAGATGCGGTGACGAAAAGAACGCGTTTGCGCTAATGGTGACAACGCCGTCCGGAACTGCATAGGACTCGCCCGCTTTCCCGGCAGGATAGGAGAGAAGAGTCGTCTGGTCTATATTAAACAAGACCCCATCCACACTCTTGTATGTCGCGTTGCTTGGTGCGACATCAATCGACGCCAGGCTGTTGCAGTTGATGAACGCGTCTGACGCTATACTAGAGAGATGCGCAGGAATGGTGATGGATGATAGCAAGATACACCTTGCAAACGCACGGGTGTCAATACTCACAACAGAACACGGACTCTCATCCGTCCCAAAGGTCACCGATGCCAATTGAACGTCGTACGCAAACGCTTCGGCGCCAATGTCTACCAGCATACTCGGAGCCTCTGGCGTGCTCTCGAAAACAACCGATCGCAGCTCAGCGACGCCGAAAAACGCATAGTCGCCAACATCCGTCACGACGAAGACCTGATCGTTCTTCTCAAAGGATGCCAGTATGGTCGCGTCCCACGCGGGTGGAAGAGAACCCGAGGTGCCTGCCACACACGCGCTACCAATGCCCGTATCATACGTATACACCACATTCCCCACCACGTGCGTGTCGAGCGCGATGTGGTATGCAACGAAGCCATCGGTGAAATACGCACTCTGCACCGCCTGCTTTCCGAACGAGTAATACGATTCAATGCTGCCGCGTCTTGTCCCCGCCACCACGGCATCCAATGATGCTCTCGCCGCAACCGAATCCCGCTCGGCTGTAGCCGTATTCGTGACGTACGGATTGTATTTTCCGTCCACCACCAACGACTGGACAAGGACATCCTCGTCGTTGAGGGGGATCGGGTCTTCCGCGAGAGACGAAATGTCCTTCAGGGGGACCTCCAAGACCCAGATATCCTTGTATTTTAAATTGCCGGACAAATCATCCGACGCGCCAACGACCGCTTTGCCGTGCTTTTCAACAAGTGTGTAGAATGCTTTCCACTTCTCGTCGCGCAGCGTACAACAGGCAAGAAAATCGATGTGCTGCACCTTGAATTGCTTTGATATGTCAATTACAAATTGAAGATTCTCGCTAAAATCGCTCCCCTCTTCCAGGTCTTGTTCCGTGAACAAGTACTCGTTGTCCAGAAAACGTTTCGAGGGGACAATATCGCCGTTGTGAAACACAAAGGCGATGCGCTCGATGGTAGTGAACGTATCGGTCAGTACGCGCAAGAGTTTTTGTTTAGTAGAATGGTTGCTGTATACGATTGGAAACGTATTGCTGTTGGATTGCTCCATGAAATCGGCGTAATTCGGAACCTGGTTGTGGATAAGAACCACATTTTTAATCGAACTTGTCTCCAGATCCAGATCCAGATCCACATCCTTCTTGTAGATTAAATTGACCGGGGGAGGTCTCGTTGATCCGGGGTCTAGGGGGCCCATATTGTTAACATATGCAGATATTATTATTAAATGACAGGAAATGCGAGGTGAACGCAAAACACGCACTTTTACTATGTATTAAGTTAAAATGCTTAAAATACTCCCTCTATAAATCTATATCATGGCCAGAGTTGCGCTAATAACAGGAATAACAGGACAAGATGGATCCTATCTGGCAGAATTATTGATTGATAAAAAATACGACGTGTGGGGCATCATCCGACGATCGTCTAACATAAACACGACACGGATTGAACACATTTTCGATCAGCTCACACTCAGGTACGGCGACCTCACAGACTCTAGTAATATTATCAACTTGTTGTCGGAGATTTCCAATAAGTACCCCAACCTGGAGAGACTGGAAATTTACAATCTAGCCGCAATGAGTCACGTCAAGGTGTCGTTTGAAATGCCTGAATATACCTGCAACGTAGACGCTGCAGGGAGTCTGCGATTGCTGGAGGCCATCAGAAGCAGCAACATACCCAACGACAAGATCCGGTTCTACCAGGCATCTACCTCCGAGTTGTACGGAAAAGTTGTGGAGGTGCCGCAGAGCGAGACAACTCCGTTCTATCCCAGATCTCCCTACGGCGTCGCCAAGTTGTACGGGTACTGGATAACGAAGAATTATCGCGAGGCATACGACCTGTATGCGTGCTCCGGTATATTGTTCAACCACGAAAGTCCAAGACGGACACACAATTTCGTCACGCGCAAGATTACCATCGCGCTAGGGAAAATACTCGCTGGAAAACAGGACAAACTCGTACTGGGCAACATCAACTCCTTGCGTGACTGGGGGCACGCCAAGGATTACGTATATGGTATGTGGTTGATATTGCAGCAGGACAAGCCCGACGATTACGTCTTGTCCACCAACGAGTACCACAGCGTGCGCGAGTTCGTTGAAAAGTCCTTCCAACTCAAGGGGATTTCCATCAAGTGGAAGGGGGAGGGAGTGAACGAAATCGGGTATGATGAAACCACCGGGCGAGAGCTCGTATTCATTTCCGATAAATATTTCAGACCTACCGAGGTGGACGAACTTCTCGGAGACAGCACCAAGGCAAGAACCGAGCTAGGCTGGAAGCCCCGATATACATTCGACAGGCTCGTTGAGGAAATGGTGGAGGTTGACTGCGCATAGTGTCTGCATTGCATTGCATTGCGCCACCGCGTCTCCAGCCTATTCTATTTGTTATATCATCATTACGTGAATGGTAATGATGATAAGGTACGTAGACACGTGCATACGTTTCTGCATTCCATCCACTTTATTTGACATTCACAATGCCATTCAGTTGGTGGCTAGCAAAATGAGGATGCTTTGGTGGCGGTGGCGCCATATCACGCAGAATACGTTTCAGTTTTTGAAATGGTAATACATTTGCCCGTTGCAACAGGTTATACAATTCGTCGTTGTTGAAAAACACATTCCTGCCTGTGTGGTCCTTGTAGTACGCAATCTTCAAGAAGCAGTCTTTCGACATATAGATGTTCGCCAGCTCCAACTCTATGTTCGTGACAACATCCATATAGGTTTTGAGTTTGTGTTTGATGCGTTCGTAGTGCGTCAATAGCCTGTCCAGGTGGTTGTTCTTGATCCCAAACAGATACGACTGGTAGTGGTACTTAATCTGGCTGCTATCGTTGTATCCGTACAACTCCACGTTTCGCGTCACCATCATGTTGTAAAAATTGTAGATAGGCTGCTGAATAAGAAACGAGTCGTTGGTAAATACCACATAGTCGTGTGTCCCCTCGTAGTAGTTGTTGATAAAATATACCCATTTACCAATATCCAGGTGCGGGGTGTTGGGTATGCCTGCATAATGCACGTGCGGCGCATTGACTGCGACCAGACTCTGTAACATGTCGCTATATTTCGCATCATTACTACTCACCACCACAATGGTGTTGGTCAGAAACGTCAGCCTTTGTATGTTGTTCATTGTCGTTTTCACCTTGAGTATCGAATCGGGGTGACACGCAATGATCGTCATAAATTTCACGTTTGGATGTACATTCGTGCTAGGAACGTTTGGTACAACTCTCGTCTTTTGGATAATACGCTTCATCTCACCATCATAGATTAAGCGACTCTTGGTGAATATTATCTTATGCATTCCTATACCATTACGTTTTATTTTATAAAAATGAAATATTATGCACAGCGCTCTCCATTTCATAAAATGATACCAATAGTGACCACCCGATTTACAAATGATACGCTGGACGAAAATATACGATACCGGACAACACAAAACCACGCTGGGTGCGTCTATGGTTCGCCACAGCCGCTTACCGCTAAAATTGAGCCACGGCAGCTCCTCTACGTGATCGAAATGAACAATTCGGTGAACAAGGTCAATGGAGTCGGGCTCATCCGCAACCAGTTTGTTACCACCCAGCATTTATCGGTGTACAACACCGGCAATTTCAATCGGTACGTGTTTGTGGGGAAATACAGACTAGAACGCCACGACCTCCCCCAGCACCTGCTGGAGATGCTGGACGAGATCCTGTTCAAAGGAAAGACGCATATGAAGCGGGGGGCTGGATTCACCAGCATTCCGGACCGCCTGCTTCGCACCGAGCGCTGGAGCGACGTGGATTTGTCCGGCGAGATAACCAAGCTGTTCACCGACAAGTATGCAAATTACCAATCTGCACCCGATACCATATAAAGATTTTCTGCATAGAGATATAATGAACAATCCAGACAAAATAAGCACCAACATTGACGACTATACCTATGCCGAGCTACTAGTTATTCTTGATTTAGATGACAACGAGGCAACCGATGTAGACGCGATAGAGGAAAAAACAGACAAGTACATTGCGCGATTCGAGAAGGAAGGCAACAAAAAAATGTCCGTTTTTTTTGGGAAAATCAAGAAGAGACTCGTTGCAAATGCGCAAGAGATTGAAGATGGGGAAAGCGTCGAAGACGAACAGACGAAAAAATGGATACAGAATGCCGGGGCGCTCGAACAACCCAGCGAGACCCAGCGCGATAAGATCACCGATAGATTCCAGCAAATAGACGTCTATGGGAACCCGTACGTTCCGATGGAGCAGCAGCAACTGGGGGTGAACAACGTGCATAATGTGGACGTTGCGCAAGACGGCAAGCTGAACCCGACTTTGCAGAATACGACAACGAGAATGGTCGTGTTGGATAGTTTCTTTCGTCAAGAATCTGCCGGGGGAAACATCAGTACAGACTACACCCTCGATCTCTCTGACAGGCTCACCAACGTGTTGTCTATGCGATTGTGGTCGTTGCAGATACCAAACACCTTTTACGTGATCGATGAGGTCTATGGGAACACGTGTTTCTGGATAACAAATGGCGCCAAAAGTGTGTCCATCGCGGTTCCTCCTGGCAACTACACGCCCGCCCAACTAGTCGTCGCGCTTTCCGCGTCTTTCCAGAATGCGGGGTTTACCTTTTCGGACCCCCCGGTAGTGTATAACGAGTCAAACTACAAAATCACCCTTCAGCTGATCAATGGTTTCTTTATTCCTCCAGTCGGGTCGTCTGATCCTGGATTCACCATCACCACCGACACCATCATCACCTTCTTTGACGCAGACACTCCGCTCGTTTGTACTGATACGTGTATCCCACAGGCATTGCATATCAATGAGACCCTCGGGTGGGTGATGGGATTTCATAGCCAGACCGGAAAATACAACGTGGATGCCAATGGCAACACCGCAGAGTCGGTGATTGATCTAACGGGACCCCGGTATTTTATTCTGGTTGTTGATGACTTTACTCAAAATCACTTGAACGATGGGCTTGTTACCATCACCGAACCCTCCAAGCTTGTTAGAATGCCCTCCTATTATACCACAGACAACCCCGTCGAGTGTGTAGATAACTCGGGGAACGTCATTCCGCAGCTGGTGCAGACTTCCCCGAGGACACTGACCCAGAGCCAGCTCTATACCATCAACGAAATTATGAAGAACAATGTGTATAATATGGATACGCGCGCAAAGGCGCCCACCACCACCAATGTGCTGGCCATCATTCCGGTAAAGAACCAAACCAAGGGGGCGTTGTACGTTGATTTTAGCGGACAACTGCAGGAAAACCGCCGCACCTACTTTGGGCCTGTGGACATCGAGAGAATGCGGGTGAGACTCCTGGACGACAAGGGAAACACCCTCAACCTGAACGGGGGAAACTGGTCATTTACCATGTTGTGCGAAATATTATATCAATATTAAATCTCTGAGAATTATAGTCGTGATATAATATATTATATGATGACTTCACCTTACAACGCCATTTTTTACTTGGGTGACTGGGGACCATATATACTTATGTGGATATCCGTGATTCTATTGTACAAAACCCCCACCTACCTCTTCTTGTTCGTCCTATGGACCATACTGAACATTCTCCTGAATTACCTGTTAAAAGGTCTTATACGACAGCCCAGACCAAACGACCGGGAATATCTCACCATGATAGAAGAGAAGTATCGCAAGATACTCAATTTTGGAAGATATGGAATGCCGTCAGGACATACGCAGGTGGCCGTTTTCTCGACCTTGTTTGTGTATCTCGTGACCCGCAAGAAATGGATACTAGCCGCGTACGGAATCGTCGCGCTGGTTGTTATGTTCCAGCGCGTCGAGTTTGGATTCCATACAACGCTACAGGTAGTGGCCGGGGCTCTTGTGGGATGTTTAGTCGCGGTGATTGCCTACCTTCAGGGCGGAACTTCTGTAAAGGGGCTTCTTAAACAGAAACAAGACGACAACTACTTTGGATTGAACTGGTCAACCCAGTAAGCGAGGTTTAGTTTCTCGTAATCAAATTTTCGGGTTTTGAACTCGTCGATCGTCTTGCGCAACAACTCCTCATTTACGTCTGACCATTCCTTCACGTTTAACACCGGCAGCCCCTTGAACAATTCGTCAAAATGGGGGGCTTTTACTATGGGAATGGCGCCAAGACAAACCGCTTCCCACGTGCGGTGGCAATCAAACCCGTTGCCATATGGCGAAAGCACGAATGCATATCTGCAGTTCTCAATCCATGTATGTGATCTCCGGTAATGTCCTGGAGACTGCACTAATAAGTGCTCCGGAATCGTGTGGATGGCCTCGTGTCGGTCTCCATATCTGTCTAGTTTCCAATGAACATTGGAAAATATCTGCATAATTCTCTTGTGGACCGGGGCGGCAGACCGAGCAAGGCTGCGCAGAAGGCTCTCTTGGTCTGTCGGAAGATACCCTTCCGTTTCTTGTATTCTCCACCAATGGTCAGGCTCTTTGCCTATTGTGTGATAATCAAGGCCGATGGCTAGATTCTTGACCTTGGGGAAATTGCGCAAGGACAGGTTCTGTGCAAACCATTGTATCAGATTCGTGTTTGTGACAAGTGTCTTAAATTGTTCGGACGACAACACCTCTGACGGGACTTCCAGGTCAGAGTCTCCAGATACTAAATAAAACGCGCAATGAATCTTGGGTAAAAAGTCATCAACAAATCTGCGTAATCCATCGCTGCATACGTAAATGGACATATTGTCTCTCTGATCCATATTTTCCAGATGTGCAATGTCGCTGTCACAAGACGATTTCGGGTTTTGAGAATGGATAGTACATGATTTCAAAAGTCCTCTGCTTGACACAAAGGTGCATAGATCCTCCATATGAATATATATATTTGACGTTTAAAATATATACATCACAACTCATTCTTGAATGAATGCCTACTATTTACACATTTTTTTTGTAAATAAGGTATAATATTAATAGCGATATATTTATTACCATACTAACTACACCTGCTACAAGTAGTGAAATATCCATTATAAAATACCCGTGTAGCAACCAAAGCAAATTAGTTATCAAAATGAGCAGTAATGAATATAATGATAAATCTTTGACACTTTTTGATATATAGGTCTTGTATAATTGGGGAACTAATTGAATTGAATTTACTATTGGCGCTAAGGTTGCTACAATAATTTGTAGCATTATATATTTATGATATATAATATACATCACAACTCATTCTTGAATGAATGCCTAGTATTTAAAATCAGGGTCGTCTGGAAAAATAATCTCAGGAGATATGCATATCTCCGCGCCGTTGTTAAAGGTCGCGTAAAAATGAAAACTCCGGTGCTCGCAATCTTGCGACATCTCCTGTGGAGCCCAGTGGAAAGGAAGTATTTTTCCGGCAGTCTGTATGTTCTTGTTAAGCAAGTACTCGGGAATTAGATCTTGGCGAGCACGTCCGTCGTAGTTGCAATCGATGAATTTTTTTGTTCGGTAGATGCAGAACCCGTTAAAGGCCGAAAAAACAGGAATCAGTTCGCCGCCAGGGCAGCTGGTCAATAAGTGGTTGATCGCGTCAATATAGATCTGGTAACCATTCGGCTGTTGGAAATGCCAGACACTAAATGGGAGATGTTTCATTGACAGCGCCCACAAATCATAGTAAAACGCCTTGTTGAACGACAAGGCGTCCCAGTCTTTTCTGGCCAAATTTTTATTGAATATATCCATTTTCACTGGGGCAGTGCACACCTCGTCTGCGTCCATCATGATGAAATATTCGTAATCGCTATACTTGTTTCGAATAACATCCAGCAGTCCATTTCGCGCGTGGGCCAAATGATGTGTTTTCGGAACATCCAAAAGAGGCTCCGGATTACACACAATCTCAATCTTGTCACAAATGCGTGCCTGGTCCCTCAACAGATTGATCGTGCCGTCTGACGATGTATCGTAAAAGAAGACAATCCTATAATCGTCAAACACACTACCAATCGTTCTCATGTTTGTAACCAGTTTAGGTATAAACATATCCACGTTTTTCACGGCGCTGCATATGCAACACTTGTTCATAATACTTATAAAGGGTGTCGCGATGTACTTATATTGATTTTAGAACAAAGTATCTGGGGAGATTCTGATTTTGGCATTTTGTGTGATGACCGCATGCATATGAAAACTTCGGTGCTCGCAATCCTGGTCTTGGCCGTTGTTTTGCCAGAAATACGGCATAACCTTCCCCGCTACCTCCTTGTTTCTCTCGAGCAGGAATGGTGGAATCAGATCCAGTCTAGGTCTTCCGTCATATGTACTACCTATGAACTTTCTAGTCCTATAGATACCAAACCCGTTGAACGCCGACAATACCTCAATAAGCTCTCCTTCCTTGCATTCATTCACCGCGCTTGCGATTGCGTCTTGGTAAATACGGAGCCCGTTGGGTTGTTCGAAATGCCAGAGACTGAACGCGAGATGTTTTAGTGACAGCGCCCATAGGTCATAGTAGTTCTCTCTGTTGAACGATAAAGCATCCCAGTCCTTCCTTTGTAGAGATCGCTCCAACACGTCAATGCGCATTTTTCCAGAACACACGTCGTCTCCATCCATCATTATAAAGTACTCAAACTCTGGGAAGTGTTCTCGCACGTGATCCAACATCTTGTTTCTCGCGTGGGCGATGTTGTATGTGCGCTCGATACCCCTCTTCGTGCTGCTGTTTATTAGCACGCGAATGTTCTCGTTTGTCTTCATTCGTTTAACGAGTATGTCCATTGTCTTGTCGGGAGACTCGTCGTAAAAGAAAATAATTTTGTGTGTGGTGAATAGCTTACCTATACTCTCCATGTTTGTCACGACCCTATCTAAATACTCGGCGGAATTCAACAAGGGACAACATATACAACAGCTATTCATTGGTAAATTCCTCGATTTTATAATAATTATTACAACGTAATACATAAAATCTCAGGGTATATCAATGGGAGCAGGCATTCTTCCGACGGCCATTCACAACGGCAAAATATATTTCCTCTTTGGAAAGGAGAACAAGTACGCAGACACGCCCGGCTGGAGCGATATCGGCGGAGGCACAGACAACAACGAAACGTTTCTGGAAACGGCGACGAGAGAAGGGTCGGAAGAACTCACAGGGTTTCTTGGTATGGAAAAGGACATCAAACGGCTGCTAACCGCTCACGGGACATACAAGATTGATTTCGGGGAGCCCAGCAGAAGATATCGCGTTCACATATTTCCGATGAAATACGACCCGATGTTGCCTGTGTACTACAACAACAACCATCGCTTCCTCGAGAGAAAGCTCTCCAAGCACCTCATTGAGCACTCCAAGATATTCGAAAAGGAGGAGATCCGCTGGATCGGCGCGCACGAACTACCCAAGATGCGTGGCCAGTTTCGCCACTACTTCCGCGACGTCGTTGATGACATCATCGCCCAGAAGGGCGACATATCTAGATTTATAAAAAAAACAACCAGAAAAAAAAGCACTGGAAAAAAGACACGCAAGGCGGGGGCGACGCGTCGAGGGGGGAAGCGGACCAGGTCGAAAAGGTAATCGTATCTCGGGATTTATTATGAAACAAGGACTTAAATAGCTTGTCCCATTTTAACTATTCAATAGTCAGTGTATGGTCTTTTACAACAAAATGAAACCCCGGGACGATTCGCATTTTTCGGTTGAGAGCGGCAGGTGGTATTCTAGAGGGTTTCCTTCGGCTCCGTCGTGGGGGTGGAGTAAGGCGGCGCCTAAGAAGTCCCTCTACGATATTGGGATGGCCCACACAGCCAACACATGTATGTTGAACCTAGTTGAACTGGTTCATTGGGCCCCAATCATTCCAGCATTTCTGATGGCGCAGTCTGTGCTCCAAAATAGTGGTAAGTGGACCAACTATTTTGACAACGACGAGCAGCGAACGCTTTTGTTTCTTCTCTCGCCGATAATCGCATTTTTCGGCGGTCTTCCAGGCATCATGATGCATACTTACGAGGGATGGCAAGTAGCTCCTTTTGATAGCCCGCTAAGAGGAGAAGCGGAGAACACAAACGTGGTTGTCTCGGATAAAAACAACCAGTGGCTGAGAATTGTTGCCTATTTTTTCATCTTCAATATGCAGTACCTTGGATTACAGGCCTTTTCCTATGCCGTATTGGGACCAACCTACCTTTATGGTTGCTTACCATTTCTATCTGTGCTGGGCTTCCTTGTTGGGTACCTTGGTAACCAAGATTGCAAGGCCACCTTTCATTTCAAATGGCGACAAACCGCTGGCGGAACGACGTTTCCATTGGCATGGGCTACATTGATACCATTCATGCTTGCTGCCTCGTTGAATCTGTACGCATTTTCAGATCTAGGGGCCATGGTATTTCCAGGTGAATTTACCACTATTGATTCTCTGACTCCACCAATATTAATTGCACTAGGAGGAGCGATTGAAGGATTGTTTGCAGAGACAATATTCGACCAAAAAATACACGCATTTGCAGTCATTCTTTTCAATATGGGGTTCTGGCTTGAACTTGATATGATTACCCAAGGCGCCGAGATGCTTCCTGCGTTACCAGGCGTGTAACTATTCGAAAGTTTAAAAATGAAATATTACGTAGGGTATTCTCTCTATGTAATATAATCAACAACAATATGCAGAGACAACTTCTTATCAACAGACTATCCGACGAGTACCTTTGCAGGGACATTGCCGGGGTTATCAAGGAGTTCTGTTTTGAGACTACGAGAAACGCCGCCATTGTAAACGAATCAAAGCGAATCAAACGGCTTACCAATACAATCGTGGAGAATATGGACAAATGGGGACACGACAGCGAAAGCGAAACCTGGGGTGTCGGGATCAATTCCTGGTCCTCGAGAGCAGGGTCGGACTATGCCTATTCTGTATATGTAACAATTACAGGGACGAATTGCCGGGATTGTGGAGAATATCACAATATTCCTGCAGAGCACAAATTTACCCGGGACTTTGAGATTGATCCCATGATATGCTGCCATTGCTTCGACGAATACGAAACCCAAGCAGACGAGGAGGACTACGACTTTTAACTGATCCAGCCTTGAAATTCTTTAAGTTCCAAACAAATAATATATATTAACAAAAAAAGAGTCCCTCTAAAAATGCAGAAAAGTGCCCTGAAACTTTTTTTGGATTTGGGAAAATGGACATTTATTTTGTCCATTTTCGGATTGGCCAAAGAGTTTCATGAACAGAAACACACGAGACCATAATGAATTTTTATCGTCTCGTGGTGAAAAATAGGATGGCCATTTTGTGACGATAAAATTTTCATTTTAATTGCGGAATGTTTAGGTGGTTTTTATCCTCATTCTAGTTATAGTGACAATGATGACAAAAAAATCACCAAAAATCACCAAGGAATATTATTGTAGCGCCTGTGACTACTTATGCTTTCGACAAAGTGAATATACCCGTCATTTAAGCAGACGAAAACACGAAATGATGACAAATAGTGACAAAATGATGACAAAAAATCACCAAAAATCACCGGACAGATATCAATGTGAATGTGGTCAGGTATATCAATATAGACAGGGTCTGTCACTGCATAAGAAGAAATGTCAAAAATCACCGAAAGACGAGGAGCTAGAAAAATTGAAAGAGGAAAACAGAGAGATCAAGCAGCTGCTGGTTGAAGTAGTCAACGGACAGAACCAGATGCAGAACTCGTTCGTTGAGCTTATTAAGAAGGATACCACGTCACATAGCCACAATACTACCAATAGTCACAACAAGACGTTCAATCTTCAGTTCTTCTTGAACGACACGTGCAAAGATGCGATGAATATCGGCGACTTCATCAAGACCTTGCAGATCGATACTAGCGACGTGGAGAAGATGGGCGAAGTGGGATATGCTGATGGTATTTCGCGATTGCTTATCAACGGACTCAACGAGCTTGATATCACACAGCGCCCCATACATTGCAGCGACCTTAAGCGAGAGATCATCCACATCAAGGATCAGGACAGATGGGAAAAGGATACGCCTAACCAAGATAGGCTTAAAAATGTGATCCAGAAGATAACCAACAAGAACATTATGCTGCTGGACGACTGGAAGCGCCTTCACCCCGGATGTACCGAGTACGATAATCGCAAAAACGACCTCTATCTCAAGATAATGGTTGAATCGATGGGGCCCGTTGACGAGACGACTGCAACCAGAGACTTTAAAAAAATCATCAAGAAGGTCGCTGTAAGCACAATTATAGACAAATCTATGTAAAGATTGTGAATATTGAAGAAAATATATAAAAAGAATGAGGAATAATTATTTTTATATATTATCACTAGAACATATGCAACAAATACCACGATCGTATCCACAATCTAATACAACACAGGGTATGGCGTCCCGTCTAAATATGAATAATTTTATGCGGACCTCTCGAGTACCTATACGAAGAGCACAGCCTTTCGTAGAAACACCTCCTCTAGATGAGTCGCCTCCACCCACATATATTGCAGCGAGCCTCGATCCGCTCGCCCAGCCTACAACCGAATATACAACCAGACTGACATTATTGGATAGCACGATAAATGGTGCTTCCTCTCTAGACGAATCCAGCAAGTTTGATTATTCGGACGATGATGGGGTGTATATAATTAGCAACATTCACGGCGGGGGGACTAAAAAGTACAAAGACGACATACAATCGATGTACCCTGACAAGAAAATTTATATGATCGTCAACCGCAATCGGTTGTATTCTGTAAAATGGAGCGTCAATTCGATAATGTTCGTTCAGCAGTTGTTATTTAGTGATATTTTCCCGAGCGATATATCGCGTATAAAATCGCTAACTGGATGTAATGTGGTGATCACCATCCACGACTTTTGTTGGTTAAATTCCACATATGACAACACGCAGAGCAACCATGAATACCATCATAATTACTTGGCCGATATTCGCAAGATAGACGAGACAATCGTCCAGTTGTTCCAAGATGCGGATATCATCATCACACCATCAATGTTTGTTCATAAGGTGTATTCCAATATTTTTGGATCGTGCAGGTTTATACACGTTCCGCATATAGATTACAATGTGGATTATACGTGCAAACGTGTGCCCCCCGTTAGGAATAAAACGATCAATATTGGCGTGTTCCACGAGTTGAATATGTACAAGGGTGAGGAAATTATACTTTATATGAAAGACAATCTTGCGAAATATCTTGATTATGATCTACATTATTACATTGTTGGCGATAACATCCATCCGTACAGCGAATCGGACATATATGAACGCCTCCGAGAACATAATATACACTGCCTACTGATGTTGAATAAATGGGGGGAGACCTATTGTTACTCATTGACCAAGTATATAAACAGCGGCCTCCCTGTTTTGTATAACCGAATCGGTGCTTTAACAGAACGCATTGGTCTGAATACCGAGCACTATTTCGTTGCGGTAGATGCGGAAAGAGAATATCACAAAATGGCTGCTAACATCAAGTCGATGGTTCAGCCCATGCTCGATTATGTGATTCGCAACAACGGGCGATTGTACAGACACAATATAAATACAACGCTTACTAGTAATGCCTTCTACGATATAATGTTCGGAACCACATCCACAATTGATTTCAGTAGAGTGCACGACAAGGTCCTTCCGTTTGCCATTTACTTTCCCCAGTTTCATCAAATACCTGAAAACGATGTGAATTATTATCCCGGAATGACAGACCTGACCAACCTGCAGGCGTATCTAGAAGTAAAGCCACCCTCCGAGGAGATCCTCACTCCATCGTTGAGTTTTTTCAATATAGACAAGATAACTGATTACAACGTGACCAGCGCTGCACTTCAACAGAAACAAGTGGATCTTGCACATTCCTGCGGATTGAAGGGATTTGCCATATATTATTATTGGTTTTCTTCTAATTCAATAACCAATAACCACCTTGTTATGCAGAAGGGATACGATAATTTTTTCAACGGAAGTGTTGTTCTACCTAAAGACTTTAAGGTGTATTTTATTTGGGCAAACGAAGATTGGAGTGGAAATCCGGCATTTAATAGTTCAGAGATCATTAAAAATGCATACACTCGCGATAGTTTTGAAAGAAACATTGACACGTTGATGCAATATTTCAAACATGATAACTACTACAAAATTGACAACAAGCCTGTGTTTTATATCCACCACCCCTGGTTGATATCTCATAACTCAATGGCCCTTCTAACACATCTGCTGAACGAGAGATGCGTTCGCGAGGGATTCGACGGCGTGAATATTACCATAAACAACATAATAAACAATAGGTCTGAGGAGTATACCCATCACGGGTTGATACGCAGATACCATCACAACCCAGATTACAAGAAGATACCCTTTACCATTGATTACAGAGACCATATCAATGAAAACATTAAATTCTCTGCAAAAGAGCGTCAGATGCCGATGAGTATGTACTTTAGTTTCAATAACAAACCCAGACTCTATATACCCAACCGCCATCACCAATGCACTATTATCCAAAACACCACATATGTCAACCAGTACCACAACCTGCAAGTGTTGCTGAACACTTACAACATTCCGCGCAGCGAACCCGATAGAATTCTATTGTTAAACTCGTGGAACGAGTGGGGAGAGAACATGTCGATTGAACCCAGCAACGAAAAGGGGATGAGTTACCTGAATATGATAAAGATGGGGTTGTTGCAGTTTATGAATTTATAGCTTGTATATCTGCATCAGGTTCTCTCCGCGTCCTTGTGCGATCTTAATGAATGCTTGCGGATACTTGGAGAGCAGTTTGGTGAATATGAATTCATCTGATCCGTATTGCCATACATCCGAGTCCTCAATGTGTTTCTTCACCAGGTTGTAGAACATTGTGTGTATGTCATCAACCAGCGTCTTGTGTATAATGTACGCGCTTCCCGCCACAACCATTGTCTCGTCGGGGGGGTATGTTGTGCTGTAGCTAACCATATTAGGGCATAGGATGGATGGGCTCGATAAGTTCAGTCTCTGCGTGGGAGGAAGTTCTTTTCTGAACAAAAAGTTGCCAGCGTCGTACCAGACATAGAAATCTGTCGCGTTCTCTCCGTCCATATCCTTGGCTCTCTTCATAAGATTGATCTTCTCGTGGTATATTTTCCCAAGCTCCACAGAGGGGATGTCGTACACGTTCACCCAGTCTGGGTTATATCGTGTGTTGGAATAAAAATCATCTATTGTACATTCCACGAAAATGGTCTCCAGATCTCCACGATAGGCCTGGATAAGGGGTATCGTTTCTCTCTCGCAAAAGAAATACATTCTCTGATTAATCTTCATCGTTTTCTTGAACCAGGTGTGGTACATCTCGTCTGTGTATCTACCTGTAACGGACCAGTAACCGGATACAAGTGTCATATTGTCTTGTTGGGGCATTTAATATTACTATAGAAATTATAATCCTATAGTAAAATTACGCTATATGGAGCCAGGAACGACAGCCCAATCTTGGTAAAACAACCTGATATTCACCGAAGTGTTGAATATCACTGCTTTGGGTCGAACGCATAAAGCGCCGAGATTAGGTTGTGTACGTAGGGGTTGTCGGAGTCGTCAATGAACATGGTACCATTTGTCTTGGAGAGTGTGTGAAGTTCCAGAAAATCAACATTTCCTCTGGTTGTGAGTCGATAGTCTTGTCTTTTTCTCTCGTGCAAGTGTTCAATGACTAGCAGTCTGTAGTTTTTTGTATGGGTCGCCAGCTTGTTGTTGAATTCTATCAGCGTATTTTTCATCTCGGGATCTACGTCGTCTTTGTTGGGGAACATCATTACAAACAACTTCTGGTCATCGCGCGCCAGCAGCTGTTTGAATCGGTCTACGCATCTCTCGTAATACTGATAATTTTTGGTGAGAAAGGGGTTTCTATGTGTGAACATTTCCTGGTGATACGTTTGGTGTCCCCATGTACCCCAGCTTGCATTTTCTATGTATTTTGTCTTGTCCAAGAAATTTACAAATCCGTCTTCTATGCAAGAGATAACTGCAGTTGGGTCTGTAAATATCCAGTCGAACGGATAAGAGCATAATTTCAAACCGGTTGCTTGCATAATCTTTCCTGTATGACATAACGTACCTAAAGAGCATACGTAGCTGACCACATCCACCGATTGAGTGACAATATGTTTGTTTGTTTGTTCGTTCTCTCCTTCTGTCATTCGGTCTTTACAATATCCCAAAAATAAATTATTACAGGATTTACCGCATAACTACATTGTTAGTTCGACCTCTATACCGGGGGGTGGAGTTGGTGGAGATTCCGTGTCTGACGAAGGTGTGTAGAGAGGGCTTTTGGGGTTCATCTTGCATTTCCGTGTATGTGCTCCCAAACTTGTTTTATTCTTACCCGTGTACCCCATACAATACGTGCAAGTGAGCGGGTCTGTTGGAACACATTTCCCAGTTGAGATGAGTATGTTTTGTATAGTAGGGAATACCAATTCTTCGAGATTGTTCAACATTGTATTGTGTGAAGATTTGATAAAATCGATGGCTTCGCTGCGCTTTACGCTGAATTTTCTGTATTCTTCGGCTATTCTCTCGAGGTCTCTCATAGTGATATTCACATCATCTTGGCATTGCTTATCGTTTATTGTGTTCAGTGCGGGTGAGAGATTATCGATTATCTTTACTGCTATGTTCAGCTTTTCCTGGGAAAAATCTGCGTTAGGCACATATACGTGAATCAATCCATCTATAATATCCACCTGAAACAAATCCTTGAATGTGATTGAGCTTGTCTGAGACAAGAATATTCCGTGGATCTTTCTCTCCCTAACGTCCCTCTCGAATTTGGTTACTTCGCGTGTATCTACGTTAGTCGTATAATCTTTATTTTCAATCAAGATGGATGGGAGATTGGTATTCCTGCGATTCACAATGAAATCGCCCGAAGCAGTTTGAGCCCTAGAATCAACTATCTCGTCCGTCGGGAAAACAATTTGAAGGACTTCATATAGCATATTTTCTGATATAGCCCCTTTGGTAGACGTGGAATTCTTATATTTATTCAAAAAGTCTGATACATCTCTCCCCATCTTTTCTTGTTCCCTTGCCTGAACGAGGGTTGTTTCCTTCAGACTTCCTATGTCGCTTTTCATTCTCTCTTCGCTTCCTGAAATCATTTTGATTATCGGTTCGTGCATCTGGGACTGTAGGTTGTTGAACTTACTATCTAGTCCATCCGCAATTTTCTTCAATGTATCGTCATCCCGCTTCATTCTATTTTCCGTGGCGGAGATGAAACTAATCAATGGCTGTTGAAGTTGGTTCGAGAGATTACTGAACCTATTATCGAGACTATCCAATACCTTGTTCATATAACCCTCGTCATTGTTGCTCGTTTCCAAGAGCCTCTTCGTATCTGCTGAAATACTATTATGAAATTCCTTCACAATTCCCTCCAAATGTCTTTGTTGATCAGAGTTTGTCCGGGGTATAATATCGTTCAAAATGTTGGAAGTTTTATCGACAAGCGAGGTTGTGTTTCTCTCCAGGTTCTTTTCAATAAGGGTGGAGACCTTGTCTATATTCTCGAGCGAATTTGTTTTCAATGCATTCTGTACTCCGTCTGTGTATTCCTTTTTCATATTTTGAATATCGTCTCTCAGCGCATCTTTCAACGTAGAGAACCCTTTTTGCAGTTCACCGAGTTTACTATTCTCCAATGTTTTCGTCAGATCAATAGAAAGGGTTTTGAGAATGTCTATGAACATTATGTTCATTTCCTCGACATTAAGGTGTGGGTTTTTTGCATAGAAGTCTACGATGGTTGGATGTGTTAACGTGATGTTTTTAGGCATTGTAATACTTGCTCTCTCGTCTTTAAGTACTTTTTCTAAAAATCCTAAAAATCCTAAGCTTAGAAATTATAGAAATTATAGAAATCCTAAAAATCCTAAAAATCCTAAGCTTAGAAATTATAGAA
>Ga0209534_10002379_pt1 | contig 18698 bp, 17 predicted proteins | sample COG_07_FD_184751 | JGI IMG/M metagenome (GOLD analysis project Ga0209534, IMG submission 184751) | Pelagic Microbial community sample from North Sea - COGITO 998_met_07 (SPAdes) (version 2) | ecosystem: Environmental > Aquatic > Marine > Neritic zone/Coastal water | place: Helgoland, sampling...
ATATCTTGTTTTTATTTATTAGCTGTTTAACTAATTTAGCAACTTTCTTTATACTTTTGCAGTCTAATTTTAAACCACTTGGTAAATAAAGTCCTCTTTTATATAGATTTTCTGCTACAGGAAAAGTTTGTTTTTTAAATAAATTCATTTTTTTTAAGACGGGCTGTTTATTCAATGGAAAAAAAAATGGGCGAGCACCAATACCAAGTTTAGCTAAATTAATTATAAATTTTTCAGCACTCATTTTTATTGAACTATCTAATACCACACCATAAACCCAATAAATATTTTTTGAATAACTGGTTTCCATTACTGGTAATTGTAAACCAGTGACGTCCTTCAGTAGCTCATTATATTTTAACCCAATCCATCTTTTTTTTTTAATAAATCTTTCCAATTGTTCTAATTGAGCAACTCCAACTGCTGCTTGAAGATTAGACATTCTAAAATTCCATCCTAATTTTTTATGAATAAATCTTTTTTTTGGTTGAAAACAAAGATTACGTAATTCTTTACACCTTTTGGCAATTGAGTCATTATCAGTTAAGATCATTCCACCCTCACCAGTAGTAATATGTTTATTTGGATAAAAACTTACTATGCTAATGTCTCCAAAAGAACCACAAGGCTTATTATTATAGGTTTGACCTATTTGTTCTGCAGAGTCTTCTATCAATTTTAAATTATTTTTTTTACAAATTTTTATTACTGGATCCATATCTACTGGGAGTCCATAAATATGTACAACCATAATAGCTTTAGTTTTTTTTGTAATTTTTTCCTGAATTTTATTTACATTCATGTTCCAGGTGAACGGATCTGCATCAACCAAAACTGGTTTTGCTCCTGACCGAACAATTTGCAGAATACAAGAAATGATCGTAAATGCTGGAACAATAACCTCATCACCTTTTCCAATTTGAAGAGCGTGTACTGCTGTATCAATTGCTGAAGTACCATTTGTTACAGCTATTCCATATTTTCTTCCCATTTTGAATGCAAATTCATCTTCAAACCTTTTAACAAATGGTCCATCAGAAGAAATCCATCCAGTGTCTATACACTCTGATAAATATTTTTTTTCATTTCCATCCAATAATGGTTCGTTAACTGGAATAAAACTTTTCATTTCTTAAGTATTACACATACACCCCAAGTATTTTCACTTGGGTTTTTTTTACTTAAAAATTCTTGTGCTTCTACAAGTTTAAAACCATAATTTTCTGCCAAAACATCAATTTCAGGAAGCGAGAAGTGTCTCATTGTATGAGTTTCCTTAAATGAGCTTAATGAGTTATTACGCAACTCATTTATAAAAAAAGTATAATTAACATCTACCAGGTTCTTATTGGGAAAATTTTTTGGTTCAGCAACTCTTATTATCTTAAATTTATCATTTTCAAAACGCTTTACTCTGACAGAGGGTTGTAAATTATGGACTGCGGGACTGTACCAAATATCAAAAATAAACAACCCACCACTGTTTAGATGTTTGGATGCATTTTCAAATACTGCTTTAATTTGATTGTTACTAATTTGATAGCTCATTACATGAAATAAAGAGAGCACTGCATCAAATGATTGACTCATCTTTACATTGGCAATATCTCCTTGTTGACAATTAAATTTTGGATGAGTTTTGGCTTTTGAGACCATTTCAGTGCTAAGTTCAATTCCATGAACATTATAACCTTTTTCTGCAAGCAAACATCCATGCTTTCCAGTGCCAGAGCCAAACTCTAAGAGATCTCCATCATTAATTTCATATTTTTTAAGCAGGCTAGATATATAGTTTGTCTCTTCTTGATAATTCTTGTCTTGATAAAGTAAATCATAATAGTTGCTATAATTATCAAACATCAAATAATTTTTATTTTAGGCTCACGACTTTGTATCTTCTTTAATATAAATCTCATCAATTATCACTGGATCAAATAAACTTTTATCCAAATCTTTAGAATAAGGTCCCTGTTTAACTTCAATTATTTCACTTGTTTCAATCATTTCAAATCCATGACCGCCAAATGCTAGTAGTATGACATCACCCTTATTTAATATTCTGCTCTCAAAATATTTTTTTTCATCATCATAAAAATCAACTCTTACTTTTCCAGATTTTATAAACAAAACCTCTTTAGTAAAGGAAACTTCTCTTTTAACAGAATTATGAAGATGTGGATCAATTTTATAGCCTTTAATACGTTTCATATAACCTAGTTGTTGAGAAAAATCATCAGGCGTAAAAAACTTTATACCCTCTTCATTAAAGCTAGCTCTAATAATTATAGATAAAACTTTATTTTTTGATTTAATATATTGTATCATGAAGTATTTATTCTAATCTGTTGTAAGTTTATGTTAACCAAACTTATTCTACAACTTATATTTTCAATATATAAAATATTAAATTGAGCTTTTTAATTAATATTTTTAATCAAAACTAGTAACCAATCATTAAATATTTTTTAAATTAAATTAAAGTGAATTTGTAATTTTTAAGATTTCCTCATCTTTGATAAAAAGATGCATAGGCAATGAAAATGGGTGTGACGTAGGTCAGCTTTATCTTCAAACTCAATCATTGCTTGTCACAAGCTGCTGTTTAGCTTTTTACTGTCATACCATTCACTCATTGAGATTTCTTTAATAACTTCTTGAGCGTTTCTTTAGAAACAAAAATTGTTATAAACTTGAGCACATAATAGCGAATATTTTTCTTCGGCAGATATGTCTTTCGCATTACTGACAAAGCTTCTAAATCTTCAACGATCTCAGCTTTACCGATAAATTTTCCATGATGATTTAAAGGTTGTTTTAGAGTTCGCTTTTCATCAGCAAGAGAGTGTACTCCACTTCCATCAAGTCCAATGTTGGATGCATGGCTAAAATATGGATTAACACATAAACCACCTTGCTTAAAAATGGTTGCGTACCAAAAAACTGCCCACGTATTAATTTTATTTTGAGCATTGGCGACGACTTGACCCCAATTTGAATCGACGTCAAATTTTTTAATCGTATCCTCACTAAACTCTTCTATCAACAGATCAGCATCTTTTTCAAAATACTGCCATCTGTTGAACCACGTAGCCCATCCCCAACAACTCATATAGCGACACAGGAATATTTCATTTTGGCGTTGCTCAAAATTAACTTCACTATAGGCAGCGATATGCCAAACTTTGTCTTCCTGTTCGTAATATTCTAATGCATCATTCATGAATGTTAAAAATGCATTCGAAGTAACAATGTCATCTTCTAGAACAATAACTTTTCCATATTTTTCAACAACTTCAGTCACGGCTTCGATGATATTTTTAGCCAAGCCAAAATTTACCTCACGCTGGATTATGGATACGCTTTTGAAGTCATTTAGACGATCATTAACTATGTGGACTATGGTCTTTTGACTTCTCACGTCATCAGAATTAAGTGCGCCGTCAATATAACAATACAGATTTGATTCTTTTGCACCTTTGTTTCGCGCAAGCGCTGAAATTGTTTTTTTAAGATGTTCAGGTCTATTAAATCCTATTAAGATAATTGGCGCATAATATTGACTAGGAGCGTCTGTTTCTTTCATTAGTGAGCTCGACCTTCAGCATGCAAATCCTTAAACCCTATAGTTCTAATTATTCCACACATTTAAAATCATTATTATAAAGTTTTATCCCTTTTTCATAAAAATTATTCAAAATATTTAATAATTCATTTAAAGTTTCCTTATCTTCTTCATTAAGGGATTGAGATTTAAATTTTTTTTCAGCCAGACTCATTAATAATAGTAAATTTAATTTTACTCCGACTTCATTTATTGTTTTCAAATAGGCTGCACAACTTGAAATTTCATCAGTAGTCCAGTTTCCAGATTTAATATCTTTCAAAAGTCCCTCAAGCTCTTGAAGTCCACTTGCTACCTTTACATTTTCTAAGACATTAAAAGGCACGTTTCCGAGTACAATTGCTGGCTTATTTAACATTGCAGCCTCAAAAGCACTAGATCCAGTGATTGTAATTACTCCCAAAGAATTTTCTATCCAAGGTTTTGGGTCTTTATAAAAATTATTTTGTACAACTTTAACATTATGAAATTTATTCACTTTTTTATAAAACTCAAGATTACGCTCACCAATCATAGACTGGTGTTCTTTTACATAAAGTTTCCAACTGATAGGCAATGACTTTGATACTGCTTCAATACTATTCAATTCATTTATATACATTGGTGCGTTTGCAAAAGTTGAAGACTCTGGAATTAAATGCAATGGGAAATAAATATACTTCTCTTTTTCAGGTTTTTTAAAATGTTTATTAAATTTAGAATGTAAATAAAACTTTCTTAAAGCTCGAAGATAATTAAATTTAATTTTTTTGATTGGGTTTGTATATAATGGGGTGTCAATTTTCACAGGTTTATCATTATTTTTATAATAATAAACCTGTGAAATGACTAGGGCATTGGTTTTAGAGATAATATTTTTTATTAAATCCTTAAAATTAAAACTATAAGAATATGTTAAATTACCACCTTTTAATTCTTTTGAATATAGATTAGATTTTATAGAAATTTGCTCTCTATATTTTTTTACCTCTTGAATATATTCATTAATTTTCTTCTTTTCTAAATTAGCATTGAAAGCTTCAACGAAATACTTCTCCTTCTTTAATCCCATACTAAATGTTGGCACTATAAAACTACTATACCTAGCATAATTTACATTGATATATGGAATCTTTTTATAAAAGGCAACTTCGTTGATAATTGTTCTTTGTATTTCTGCGTTGTCCAAATCAAAAATATAATCAGGTTTGATTAAATCTAAAATATTTTCAGTATTTTTATAATTAAGAATTAACCAATAAATATTTTCTTCATAACTAGTTTGTGGAAAAAAAAATCGTTGATGATAAGGTGTAGATGTACTTTGTGATGATAATATTTGTTTATTTAGACTACTAAAATTTGTATATTTTTTTTCAATTTCATCAAGACAATTAAAATCTATTTTAATATTTTTTCTATTTTTTAAAAATGTAAAATTTAAATCTTTAACATCATGAAGGTTTTCTTTTTTAATTTTATCTTTAAATTTAAAATAAGTATTTCTACTAAAAGTATTTTTTTGAATCACTTCTGTATTATGTATAAAATAATAATGAATTGAGTTATGATTTTTTTCAAGCTCCTTTCCTAAATAATACATTGGGAAAGAAAATCTTTCTTTGCAAATTAGGAGAATTTTTTTATTTTTAATCATTATGTAACTACTTTATTAAAACATAGTTCAATTACAATGCAATTTCTATTGATTGAAAAAAACTAAATTACATTAACAAAAAATAAAAAATTATTTTTTTAAAAATTAGATATTTCTAATACCATATAAAAAATGGGCTTTTTTCATCTAGCTCTATCTCTCCAGAGAGATCTGGTTTATTTCTTGGATTAAAATACATATTTTTGTATTTATCTTGATTGAAAATAATCGAGTCTTTTCCAAACTCATTATGATTTGAATAGGACTCTTTTTTCCATATAGGATCTATTAGTTCCCACTCTCCAAAATTATTTTTTTTCCAAGCATTCAAATCTCTCATTGGCTCTAAATAATCATAAAACTCTTTTTTAGTAATATTTAAAAATTTACAATAAAATTCTAACGAACTAGGCTCTTTAGGATCGTATTCTTTAACTAAAGCAATGCCATCTTGCCTGGTTATTCTGCCATGTCTTATTTCCATGGAAGCATCATCTGTCCCTCTACCATAACCAAATTTGATAAATTTCATATAATCATGAACATCGTTAGCATGATCATCAATTTTAGCATGTATATTGAAAGTTCTTTCTCGTTTGTACGAAATAGAGCCAAAATTCCATAGTTTTTTCATTAATTTTGTATTCTCTTCTCCATTCCAATTAAAAAAATTGCTTAAATAGATTCCTCTAACTTCTGTTTCAGTAATTTGTTCATCTGATGGATAGATATATGGCTCAATATCTGCCTTAGTAATTCCATTTTTTCCAATTAGCTCCTCTGCTTCTATACCCCTCATGTCATGCTCAGTTCTTGACCATTTTGTAAATTCCACAAAATCTTTTAAAGAGACTAGACCAGTTAATTCTGCATATCCATGTTCACCCCAAATAATTAAAGGTATATTTTTTTCAACAGCTACTTTAAAAGGTAGTGTTTTAATACCAGCATGATAATGCCAGGTTATATCACCAACTTTTTCAACCATATATTTTGCTATTTTCCTTACAGATTCTTTACCTGCTGTATATGTGATTAAATCACATCCAGATTTTTCAACTAAATTTCTAAGATTTCTTAAGCCTGATGGTGTGTTAAATCCATGGTTAAAACTCACTAATAATGGGTTCATTCCATATTTTTCTTTTAAAAGCCATACCTGAAAGGTGGAGTCTTTTCCTCCACTTATCGGGATTATGCAATCGTGAGAGTTACCCCTTTCTTTTGCCATATTTTTTGCTTCATCAAGTATATCTTGAAAAATTTTTTCTCGCTCAACCCAATCAACATCTTTATCTTTTCTGCTACTATGATAATTGCATCCACTGCATACACCATCGGTATCAAATATAATTGTAGGTTTTGCATTTTCTGGGTAAAAACACTTTTTACAAAATTTCACAAATTTACCAATTAATTTCTAATTTTTATATTATTCTTTAATAAATACTTTTTTGCTAGTTTTGTTGCCATCTCTTTGTAGTGAAATATGTTAGCCGCTGCAACTGCGTCCGCTCCTGCATGAATTCCATCAAGTAAATGTTTCCAACTAAAAACTCCACCAAATGCAATCACTGGTATTTTAACTCCTTTTGAAATTTTATTTAATACTTTCAAATCATAACCCTGCCTATTGCCATCATGGTCAATATTGTTAAAGAAAATTTCACCGGCACCATTTTTTTCACAATATTTTGCCCATTTAAATGGATCTACACCAATATTTTTCGTGCCTCTATCAATATATACATCTTTTATCATTTCATTATTTGATTTGATATCAATTGAAGCAACAATACACTGAGATCCATATTTGTCAATTAAAGCAAGTACAGTTTCTAAATCAGTTTTCCAAAGAGTATTAATTATCAATTTATCAGCACCAGAAGAAATAATTGAACTACCATATGCTAGAGAATCAATATGGCCACCCACAGTTAAAGGAACAAAACAAGTTTTTGATACATGTTTCACAATTTCTAAAAATTTTTTCTGAGAAGATTTATTTTTAGAGACATTTAAAAGAATTATCTCATCTATAAGCCAGCTATTAAAAGCGTTTACAGCGTGGATTGCGTCATAATGAATGACATTTGTGTGATTAAATTTTTCACTCTGGACTACTTGACCATCTCTTATAATTATAACTGCAATTAATCTATTCTTAAGCATATTCTATAAATTCTTTTAAAAGTTTTAGGCCTTTATGCTGGCTCTTCTCTGGATGAAATTGAGCACCAAAAATATTTTCTCCATTGGTAATCATAGAGTCAAATGTTATATCCCCATAAACTGTTTTGGACAAACTAGCTCTTTTTTCATTTACAAACACAGCGTAACTATGTACAAAATAAAAATCACCATTATTGTTCTCACTACTAAAAATTTTATTCTCTGATAAATTTATTGAATTCCATCCCATATGTGGAATTTTATGACCAATTTTTACTTTGCTAGAAAGATTTAGAACATTGGCATCTATGAGATTAAGTCCTTTGTTATTTTTTAATGATTCCTCAGAACCACTGCATAGCAACTGCATACCTAAACATATTCCAAAAAGCTTGTTAGATTTTATAGAACTCCACTCTTTTAATGGATCAAATAAATTTTTTTTATGAAGTGAATCTAGTGCGTGGTCAAAGGCTCCAACACCTGGAAGAATAATCTTGTGAAATTTATGTAATTCTTCTTTTTTTTCTAAAAGTTTAAAACCATACCCTAAATAGCTAATTGAATTAGTTAATGAAGTTATATTCCCACAATCATAACTTATAATACCAATAGTTTTCATTTTTAAATATTTTATCATAGATATATTGAATATAAATAAAACATTTTTAAATTTTGATTATCTATTTAAAACTTTAACTCACAAAAATACTTCTATTGTATAACTTAGCGAGAAATCAAGTTTGTTCTATCCAATATATCCTTCCAGCCCACATTTACTGGATCATCAAAGCTTGCTAAGATTTTATTTGCATAAATAAAATCTTCATAAGTATCAATGGTTATGCGGTTATTAGCAAAATCTAGATTACCAAATTGAGAACTCACGTTATTGCCATAAATTTTTTTCATTAATTGAGTTACAGATAATCTTTCAGACTCATTCTTAATATTTTTTTCAGCTTCATCAAAGGCATATTTCCTAAATACTTCTATTCCAGTACCCCATTTTGGCAAGCCTGACCCAACGCCTGAAGCTGATAAGTAATTTAAGTTTCTTTCAACCAATTCTGCTGAAATTTTTTTTATTAAATTACAATCTGCAATAAAATTATCCGCTGAAATTCTTACTATAATTTTTTCTTTTTCAAAATTCTTTAAACCAATACTAAACCTATCAAATAATTTTTTTTCTGATCCTTGAAAAAAAGGAATATTATATTTTGCTAAACATTCACGTAAGATTTGATTGTCTGAATCTTGAGGAACTGCAGCAATCAAATTAATACCATTGCACTTAACTCTCAATGCTGCAAAGACAACTGCTGGTAAATCTGCCAATGGTAACAACACTTTAGATGGTAAACGAGAACTACCTAATCTTGCCTGAATTATGCATAATAATTCTGATGAACTTCTATTGTTTTTCATTATAAAATTAATTTTTATTTACTTCTGAATTTAATGTATTGCTTTTGAATATTCTTATCAAATTTTGGATTAATAGGAAATAATCTTACAGCAATATTGGATCGAGTTTTTTTAGAAATATTTTTTGACGCGGTATGGACAATATTACAATGATGAATAACTAAATCACCAGCAACTAAGCTTGGGGTATAAAGATTAAAATTATCTAAATCTTTTGTTTTAATTCCACTACTAAATCCTATAACATTAGAACTATTATGTTTAAAACATTTTTTATGCGAACCTGGATAAAAACTTAATCCGCCAGATTTATACTCTTGATCATTTAATGCAAAATACAAAGTTAGAGCTACATTTTTTGATAACTTAAGACCAAAATAAAAATTATCTTGATGAGGTGGGGTGCCTGACACACCAGGAGACTTCTGGTGTAACTCAATATCAGAAATGTACAATTCGTTGTTGGAAATTGATTTAGCAAAGCTAAAGGTTTGTAATTGTAAAATTTTATTTACTGAGCGAAACCATACCCCGGGATTTTTCAAATATTTAATAGTATTTTTTTCAAGCGCCAAACCACTTTTTATTTGAGCAGTATCCTTTAAAGTTTGTAATTTTTTAGCGACTTGTTTTTGGGAAGATATAATTTCTGAATAAATTTCTTTAATAATTTTTTTATTTACTGCATTTCTAACTAAAACAAATCCATCATTTAAAAGATCTCCTTCATAACTAATCATATATATTTATTACCAAATAATCTTGCCTGCATCAACGGCAAGATTAACACCATTTATGCCTGAACTCTTTCTAGATAATAAAAAAATTACAGCATTACTTACTTCATCTTTAAGCACCATTCTATTTAAAGGAACAGTTTTTTTATAATTTTCTAAGAAAGAAGTTTTCTGATTAGACAAAACCCCTCCAGGAGAGACAGAGTTAACTCTTACCCCTTCATTTCCCCAAAGAGCCGCGAGATAAACGGTAGCATTTAATAAAGCAGCTTTGATTGATCCATAATATATAGGACTTGGATTCATGTCTGATGTATACATATTAAATTGTGGGGCACGCACTGCATATATCGAAGATGTTGATACAATGCTTTCAATAAAAGAATTTGATGCATTTGAAACTAAGGTTGACGCAATTTTTTCAAACGATGCTAAGCTTACTAGGGCGTTTTTACTCCAGTAACTCCATGGAATATTTCCAACTGGAACATAACTTAAAGAACAATAAGCATTGTGAACATACCCATGTATCTTAAAATTTTTAATTTTTATCATAAAATTTTTAATACTTTTTTCCTTAGAAAGCTCAACCACAAAAGCTTTTGATCCATTACTCATATCTTTAAATTTTTTGTTTAGTTTTTTTACTTTTTCAATATTTCTTGAAGTTACAATAACAGTTCCTTTATTAGCAATTATATTTTTGATCAAGTTTTCACCTATCTTTCCTGTTCCCCCAACAACTAAAATATTTTTATTACTTAATAAACTCATCAATTTAATCGAGCATCCATTGCTATTTTAAATACTTTAAAAGACTCTTTTATATTTTGTAAATTTTTACAATTACCAATAAAATCAATTAACATTTCTTTATATACATAATTATGCGACAGTTTACTATTATCAATTAAAGTATCAATAATTCCGTTACTTCCAAAAAGTTTAACAGAAACAATTTCAGGCTTACGACCTTGACTATTCCATATCATGGTTCCTTTCTCTCCAATAATTTTTATGCCCCTAGTTTTCCATCTTGACAAAAAGTCAAAATTCATCGTTACATGAATTCCATTTTTGCCTAAAAGCCAAATATTTGCCAAGTCTTCTGCTTCTATTTTTTCTCTTCCAATCGATGCTATTCGTGAATTTGTTAGGGTTAATTTTCCAAATAATTTAATTACTAAATCAATATCATGAACACAATCAAGTATTACTCCACCTTCATTTTTTTTTGCCGCAAATACATTTGTACCTGAGGATCGCATTTGTGAAAGCCTATGCGAAAAATGTGAAGAAACATAATATATTTTTCCTAATCTCTTAAAGTTTTTTTTGAGTTTCTCAAATGCTGGATGGTAACGCATATTTGAAACACACCAAATTCTATTTTTATTTTTCTTATCAATTTCAATTATACTTTTTGAATCTTTGATAGATGCAGCAAGAGGCTTTTCTAGTAAAATTTTTGCATCTGATTTAATAGCTTCTCTCAAACATTTTAGATGAGATTTAGGGGGTGTAGAAATAATTATAATATCAGGCTTACTTTTGATGCTATCTTTTATTGATTTAAAAAAAATAACTTTTTTAGCAAAATTTTTTTTATTAATTTTTTTTATATCATAACAGCCAACTTTAAAATTAAGATCAGAAAGTAATTTAATGTATCTTGATCCAATTGAACCACAACCAATCACAATAGCTTTTTTATTATTCAGCTCCATGTAAGGTCGTTCAATTGAATCATCGCTCCAGCTTCTATATCTCTTGAAAGAACATAGTTTTTCATTTTCTCAAATTGATCAGGACGAATTCCAAAACCTGGTCTTCTAAATTCAATCTGACAATCTATAAGTGATGTTCCTTTTTTTGCTGGTATTCTCAAGAATAAGCTTCTTCTATTTTGATTACGTTTTTTTAATTCTTCATTTTGCATTTCACGTCTACCAGTGCCCAAAGCAATTTCTACATCTCTAAGTGTCCTTACAAAATTCTTCATTTCGTTCATTTCTATTGACATAATATGTTCAACGCTTCTTGTCATTCGATCCTCTGTTACAGTTTTTTCAATCATATTTGCTCCCATAGCTATAGCAGCTATGTCCATTTCATTTCCAGGACTATGATCAGAAAATGCAATAGGAAATGAAAACATTTTTTTAAGTGTTTTAATAATTTTTAAATTAACGCTTTCAAGACGAGCTGGATAACCTGAGGGACATTGATGAATTATAATATTATTATTTCCTTCTGATTTGATTATATCTACTGCCCTTTCAATTTCTCCAAGAGATGCCATGCCCGTATCAAGTTGTAAACACATTCCTGTTTTAGCCGCAGTTCTTAATAATGGAAAATGATTTACGTCAGCTGATGCAATCTTGATTGATTGACATCCTATTTTTTCTAATAATTTTACATCCTCATCAAAACCTACGGTAGAAAAAAAGGCTATACCAAGTTCATCACAAAATTTTTTAATTTCTATCCATTGATTTTCGGGTAAGTATCTTCTAACCAATATATCATAAAGTGGCTCTTCAACTGTTTCTATCTCACCTGTTTCTTTATTTTTTAAAACACCATACGAAAAAATTTGTTTTTTATCGGCAACTAATCGGTCTGGGTCAAAAATCTGAAACTTTACCGCATCAGCACCAGCATCTGAAGCGTGTTTAATCAATCTTTTAGCAGACTCTAATCCTTGGTGTGTTGGTCCTAATTCAAAAGTAATATAGGTTGGGTAATGATCACCTATATTCTTTTTATCTATTTTAACTATTCTTTTATTTAAGTTCATTTCTATTTTAATTCATTTAAAATAATTTTAATAACTTTATCTTGATTTTCGTAACTTAAACCATAATACATTGGAATTGAAATTGTTGATTTAAAATAAGTTTCCGCATTCGGACAGTATCCTCTCTTAAATTTCAAAGCTTTATAATAAGGGTGAAGGTAAACTGGGATGTAATGAATGTTTGCTTCGATATGATTTTTTCTTAAAATTTCATAAATTTCTTTTTGAGTTTTATTGCATTCTCTTCGATAAATACATATTGGAAAAAGATGATAGCTTGAATAATTTCCTGGTGATTGAAAAGGCAATATTATTTTCAAATTTTTTAATTTTTTGAAGTAATTGTTTGCAATTTTATGTCTCCGAATTATAAAATCATCTAACCGTTTTATTTGACTCAGCCCTAGTGCGGCTTGGATATCGTTCATTTTAAAATTATATCCTAATTTAATTTGTTGGTAATTCCAGATTTCGTTTTCTGGCTGAATCTCCATCAATTTTTTATCATTTATTATTCCATTAATACGTAAACTTTTCATTTTATCATAAAGATCCAGGTCATTTGTTACTGACATTCCACCCTCAGCTGTAGTTATTATTTTGACTGGATGAAAACTAAAAATAGTAATATCGCTATATAAACATGAGCCAACTTTAATCTTTTCGTATGATGAGCCAAGTGCATGAGATGCATCTTCTATAATTTTAAAACCATATTTTTTTGACAATTTATGTATTTTGTACATGTCACATGGTTGGCCTGCAAAATGAACTGGAATAACAACTTTGGGTAATTTGCCTAATTTTTCAGCTAAGCTTAACTTTTCAGATAGAGACTCGGTGCTCATGTTGTATGTTTTAGGATCAATATCAACAAAGTCTACACTTGCACCACAATAAAGAGCACAATTCGCACTAGCCACAAAAGTATTAGGTGAAGTCCACAGTATATCTCCAGGACCAAGATCTAATGCTAGACATGCTACATGCAAAGCACTAGTAGCACTATTAACCGCAACTGCATATTTCGCACCACAATAATTTGCTACAGATTTCTCAAAACTTGGCACACAAGGTCCTTGTGTTAAAAAATCTGATCTTAATACTTTCTCAACCTCAATTATATCTTCCTCTGTAATATCCTGACGACCGTATGGTATCATTTTTATAGTTTACCTATAAAATTTTTATTTAAATTTATCCACTGTTTTAAATAACTCTTAGTCATCCATTGAGAATTTAAATCGCTTCTATAGATAAATCCTTCTGGTACCTTGATTCCTTTTTTAATTCTTTTTTTATCTTTAGCCCACTCATTTAATTGTGGAAGAATTTTGTAATATTTAGAATATTCATAAGTATAAAAAGAATCTTCAGGGCTAATCATTTGCTCATGAAGTTTTTCTCCTGGCCTAATACCAATAATTTTATTTTTTGCTTTAGGGTTAATGGTGTTTGCAATATCTACTACCTTCATGGAAGGAATTTTTTTTATATAAATCTCTCCACCAATCATGTCCTCAAAAGCTTTCCATACCAACTCAACACCATCTTTAAGAGTTATCATAAATCGAGTCATACGAGTATCGGTTATAGGTAAATAAGTTTTATTTTTCTGTGAAATGAATAAGGGAATTATTGATCCCCTAGAACCCATGACATTGCCATATCTTACTACAGAAAAGCGAGTTTTATGACCTGCAGCATATGATAAATTGCTAGAGACAAATAATTTATCTGATGCTAACTTGGTTGCACCATATAAGTTTATTGGGCTGCTAGCTTTATCTGTTGAAAGTGCTACAACTTTTTTGATACCTTGATCAATACAGCTATCGATTAAATTCATTGCGCCATTTATGTTTGTTTTAATACACTCAAATGGATTATATTCTGCTGATGGTACAATTTTAGTTGCCGCTGCATGCACCACATAATCAACACCAGCTAGTGCACGATATAATCTATCTTTATCACGAACATCTCCAATAAAAAAACGGACTCTTTTATCATTTTGAAAATTTTTTGCCATTTCCCATTGTTTCATTTCATCTCTAGATAAAATAACCAACCTCTTTGGATTATATTTTTTAAGTGTCATAGGGACAAAAGAGTTACCAAAAGATCCTGTTCCACCAGTAATTAAAATAGATGAATTTTTTAACATATTAATTATTTATAAATTTTTTGTAGTCAGTTTAAATATATCGCTCGTTTTAGTTAACCTTTCAAATGTTCCTTGTTCTTTAAGCTCACCATTTTCTAATAAGAATATCATATCGCATTCTTTAACAGTACTCAATCTATGTGCAATCATAATAATTGTAATTTCATTACCTAGTTTACTCACCGCTTCCATTACCACCTTCTCAGTAAGATTATCTAGTGCACTAGTCGCTTCATCTAGTATTAACACTTTTGGGTTATGGTATAATGCCCTTGCAATTCCAATGCGTTGGCGCTGTCCACCAGATAACCTTACGCCTCGCTCACCCACTTTTGTTTGATATTGATTTGGCAATTCATTAATTACAAAATTATGTAAATTTGCAATTTTAGTGGCATGTTCAACAGCTCTCTGATCAATAAATTGAGGCTCAATACCAAAAGCAACATTCTCAGCAATAGATTTATCAGCTAGATAAATTTGTTGAGGCACGTAACCAATAGAGTTTTGCCAAGCTCTACAATTATCTTTATTGATTATATTACCATCAACTTCCAAAGACCCTTCATTGGCTTCTAACAAAGATAAAATTATATCCACAGTGGTAGTTTTACCGCTACCAGTAGCACCAACTAAACCAACTGTGGATCTAGCAGGTATATTAATATTAATATTTTTTAGTATTGATTTTGAAGAATTTGGATATTTATAACTTATGTTATTTAACTTTATACTTTTATTAAGATTTAAAAAATCTTTATTATAATTTAAATTATATTTTTTTAGGTTTTTAAATTCGTTGTACAACGCATCAACTGATGGACTTACAAAACGCAATTGAGATATAGACGCATAAATTCTTTGTATTGCAGGTATTATACGATAGCCAGCAAAAGCATATAGCGTAATAATTGGTAAAATATTATTAAAATTACTACCTTTCATCATCATAGAAAGTATTGTGATTATTAAACCTCCAAAAGCAATAATTTCAAGTCCAAACCGTGGCATTAACCTTATAACTTGTGATGAAGCTGTATGCTGGGCATAAGTTTTTGCAGGTTCATCAAACTGATTGATATAAGAACTTTCTAAACCTCCAACTTTTACCTCCTTAGAAGCACCAAAAGCTTCACTCACAGTAGTAAAGCGCATCTCATTTGCTTTAACGCGCTCTTTACCAATTCGATTTAGGAAGCCACGCGTTATCTTATAAATGAAACTGTAAGCCACACCTATTGATAAACTAGATATTAAGGCAAGTTTAGGGTCGACTATGATTAATGAGCTAATCAATATTATAACAACCATAGTATTAGCTATTAAATCTAAGGTAGGTCTAATAGCATTTCCTACGACTGTTTCAACCTCTGATAAGATAGATTTCGCTAAATCTGCACTATGACGATTTAAAAACCAACTGTAAGGTTGATGCAAATAACTCTCAATTAAACGTTTTCCAAGACTATATCCGCGCATATGAGTAAAGCGTAGTTGGAGATAAATTGTACAAGCCTTAAACAAAAGAGATATAATCAATAAAACAAAAACGCAAAATCCTAAAAATATAAGGAACTGTTGTTTAGTTTGAACATCAAATATATCTTTTGAGACTTGAAAAGTTTTATTTAAGATTGTGTTTGTCTCAATTATTTCAGGATTTGTTAATACTGCAATAAAGGGTAATATTGAAACTACACCAATCATGTCTAATAGTGCCATAACGAACATCATCATAAGCAAAAAATTTGCAAACTTACGTTCTTGAGGTGTTAAGAAATATAAAAGTTTTTTAAGCATACTTATTAAGTTTTTAAAAAAGCCTTATAATTTTTAGTTAAACCATCTTTTAAAGTTATTTTTGGACTCCAGCCAAAACTATTTAAACGACTGCTATCTATCAATTTTCTAGGGCTGCCATCTGGTTTGCTAGAGTCAAACTTAATTTCTCCTTTAAAACCTACGACTATTTTTATATTCTCTGCAAGTTCTTTAATGGTTAACTCCTTACCACTACCAATATTAATATGACTTGATGGCTTTATTTGCTCTTCATAAATGTTTTTATCTAGATTCATAATATGAATTGAAGCATCAGCTAAATCATCAACATGTAAAAACTCACGTTTTGGGGTTCCCGTTCCCCATATTGTTACCTCTGATAAGTTGTCAACTTTTGCTTTGTGAAAACGATAAATTAGTCCTGGAATTACATGGCTATTTTCTGGATGATAATTATCTCCAGGTCCATAAAGGTTTGTTGGCATAACACTTCTATAATCAATTTCATCACTTACGCCATATTGACGGTTGTAACTTTCACACATCTTGATCCCTGCAATTTTAGCAACAGCATATGGTTCATTAGTTGGCTCAAGTTTATCACTTAATAATTCCTCTTCTTTCATGGGTTGATTCGCGTTTTTTGGATAGATACAGCTCGACCCTAAAAATAATAATTTTTTAACGCCACTTAAAAAAGCACTATGGATAACATTATTTTGGATCATTAAATTTTGATAAATAAAGTCTGCTGGATAAGTGCTATTTGCATAAATCCCCCCAACTTTTGCGGCTGCTAAATATATCTGGTCAATTTTTTCATTTTTAAAAAAATTTTGAACACTATCTTGATTCATTAAATCAAGTTCTGTTCTATCTTTTATTAAAATTTCTACCTCTTGATCTTTTAATAAACGTATTAAAGCCGAGCCAACCATACCTTTGCTTCCTGCTATAAAAATTTTTGGTCTAATCATTATAAATTGGTAATTATATTAAACTCTACTTGTTAATAAGTTGATCATTTTTTGCCAGTCTTAAATCTTCTTCAATCATTTCTTTTACTAATTGTTCAAATGAAATTTTGGGAATCCAGTTTAATTTCTCTTTAGCTTTACTGGCATCACCCAATAATGTTTCAACCTCTGTTGGTCTAAAGTATCTTGGATCAATTTTTATGATATCTCTACCCTCAAATAATCCAATTTCCTCTAAATCTTTTCCTCTCCATTCAATATTCATATTTAATTGCTTTGAAGCTAAACTAATGAAATCTCTGACTGAATACTGTTTGCCAGTTGCAATGACAAAATCTTCAGGTTTTTCTTGTTGTAGCATTAACCACTGAGCTTCAACATAGTCTTTTGCATGACCCCAATCTCTCAATGCATTTAAATTTCCAAGATATAAATTTTTTTGTAATCCTAATTTTATTCGAGCTAAAGCTGTTGTTATTTTTCTTGTAACAAATGTTTCTCCTCTTACTGGGCTTTCATGATTAAATAAAATTCCATTACAAGCATAAATACTATAAGCCTCTCTATAATTTACTGTTATCCAATAAGCATAAAGTTTCGCAACCCCATAAGGGCTTCTTGGGTAAAATGGTGTTTTTTCAGTTTGTGGCGTCTCTTTTACGGCTCCATAAAGTTCAGAAGTGGAGGCTTGATAAAATTTGGTTTTTTTCTCTAGTTTTAAAATTCGAATAGCTTCTAGAATTCTAAGAGCTCCTAAAGCATCAGAGTTTGCTGTATATTCTGGTTCCTCAAAAGACACTGCTACGTGACTTTGTGCAGCTAAATTGTATATTTCATCAGGTTGCACTTCTTGAATTATTCTTATTAGTGAAGATGAATCTGTTAAATCACCATGATGTAAAATAAACTTTCGATCAGTTTCATGAGGTTCTTGATATAAATGGTCAATTCTATCAGTATTAATTAAAGATGTTCGCCTTTTAACACCATGGACCTCATAATCTTTATTGAGTAAAAATTCAGCAAGATAAGATCCATCTTGACCTGTAACTCCAGTAATTAATGCTTTTTTCATATAAACTTATTTTTTGTAACTAGTTTATTAGATAAAGATCAGTTTGTATATTATTGATAATCTGTAATAATTTTTACAGTTTTTTTTGTAAAATTAATATCAAAAATTTATTAAAAATTTTTTTCAGTGCATAAATCAAGCCAATTGAGCTATTAGTACTGGTCAGCTACACGCATTACTGCGCTTCCACATCCAGCCTATCAACGTGGTGGTCTACCACGGCTCTATAGGAAGAACTAGTTTTGAGGTGAGTTTCCCGCTTAGATGCTTTCAGCAGTTATCTCTTCCATACTTAG
>Ga0209534_10002385_pt1 | contig 18649 bp, 22 predicted proteins | sample COG_07_FD_184751 | JGI IMG/M metagenome (GOLD analysis project Ga0209534, IMG submission 184751) | Pelagic Microbial community sample from North Sea - COGITO 998_met_07 (SPAdes) (version 2) | ecosystem: Environmental > Aquatic > Marine > Neritic zone/Coastal water | place: Helgoland, sampling...
ACTAGTAAGCCTAGTAGAAGTGTTAAAACAGATAAGCCTGATAAGTCTGATAAGCCTAATAAACCTGATAAGACTGATAAGACTGATAAACCTAATAAGCCTGATACAACTGATACAACAGAAAAATCTTATAAGAAAAAGTATTATCCTCATATTCCTTGTTGGTTTTTGGTTAATAGTTACCAATGTAAGCAAACAGAATGTTGGTTTAACCATAATCCAGAACTAGTTAAAGAACATAAACAAAAGCGAGAACGTAAAGTTTGTCATATGTATCTTAGATGTGATAAAAGGTGTAATAAGTATCATAATATGGATGAACTTATGGAACTTTACAATAGTACTAATAATAAACTTGAAACTATTTCAAGTATTATGAAAAGCTAATTTAATATCTTTTTCATCAAATTTTATTATTTTTATATTTAATTCTTTAAAGATCTCTTCACTGATCTTAAATGATTTTTCCCAATTTTTACTAACATTGCAACCTGGATCAATTGTTACAATTGTTTTTATACCTGCTTGAACAGCACTTAACGCACAATTGTGACAAGGAAACCGATTACAAACTAATATAGCATCGTTAACACTAATATTAGTTTTAGCCGCGTGAATAATAGCATTTTGTTCGGCGTGTATAACATAATATTGTTTATTATCTTTATTCCAACGTTTCTTAGTTTCTTTTAATCCTCTTGGTAGTCCATTATAACCGCAACTAAGTTGTATGAAAGTATCTTTTTCTAAAATAATAGCACCTACTTTACGTTTAGGATCTTTTGAAAATAAATTAGCTTTATAATCAGCCTCTTTTAAAAACTTTAAAGCTTTTTCTTTTGATATTGTCATTTATTACAAATAATAAATTACTATCATTTTTATATTATATAACAATAATATTTTATTATAATAAAAATGGATTCTTTAACATCTAAATTAGATAACATAAATATAAATCGTTCAATATGCAATTTATGTCGCACAAAGTTTAATAAAATAAGTAATACTAATTTTTGTAGTAATTGTTCTAAATTAGTTACACATCATTTCGAAGATTGTAGTTGTATTTATTGTAGATATTAATAAAATGACATATTCCATTGTTATCCCTATAGCAAAATATATGAGATTATATACAAATGAATATAAAAAAATAAAACCAGACAAAGAAGAACATTCTAATTTTAGAAGATTTTTTGAAATTAGTTGGAAATTACATTGCAAAAACTTGAATTTTAAAGAAATAGATACAATTTTTATAGTTTTACCAACACATCAAATAGATGAATTTAAAGAAGAATTTTATAAATTCCCTCAACCAAAAACAAAAATAGAAATAATAGATGAATATGATATTTTAGGAATACCAAGTGAAAAAGTAGGTAATACACGCAAACAAATGTTAATAAAATTATTAATTAGTTTTAGAGTTAAAACTAAAACATATTTAACATTAGACGATGATATAGGAACATTGAATAAGTTTAAAGAAGAGTTTTTCTATAATGACGATGATACAATTGGTTTTTTTATGAATAGTCATAGATCAGGACACGAAAAGTGGTGGGTAGGTTCAAGTTATATGTTAGGTCTAGCATATCAACCCGCAAAATTAGATAAATTAACAGATAAAGGATTATTAATGGATGTAACTCCTGAATTATTACATACTAAATCTGCAAGAAACTTATGCAATTTTCTTAAAAGAAAATGGGGTCCTACAACTTGGATTAATGAACTTATTCTTAAAAATGTAGAATACCGATGGACAGAATACACTTTATACTGTTTATACTTAGGTTTAATTAAAAAGAATATAACAAAACTATATAAACGAAAAACACTACCTATTAATAACGCTTTATGGGATTTTTCAAATGATTCTAAAGTAATGACAAATCATATTAAAAATAAAGTATGTAAAGATAATAAAAGTTATTTTGTTACTATTCCAAGTAATATTTATGCAAATAAATTATCAGCAATACATAAGGGTTTTAAACATTGTTATAATATTATAAATAACTAGGTTTAAGATCATAATTACATTGTTCTCTAATACGATCGGATTGATTATAATTTCTTAGATTAGTTAAATGTAAATGATATATGTATATATCATAACAAGGATTTAAAACATTATAACCTAATTCTTCCATTAAAAATATAATACGATTATCACAACCTAAAATACCAAAATAAAAATTAGAGTTATGTGGAACTTTGATATGTCCTTTAAATATCCAAGCATCTTGCGAATCTGTTCTATGACCTACACGATTAAAACAATCATTCTTATCAAATTCAAATAACTCACTTGTTCTATCTTCTAATATATTTCTACGTAATACTGCTAAGAATTTATTGCTAAGATCATAATCTTTTAATTTTAATAACGTATTATCAAAATATATATCATTATTACATATTATATTAATATGATCATTCGTAGATAACTCATTTATATATTCAAACATTTTCTTAAAAGTCATTCTTTCATTTATTTTTATAATTTCCACATTAGGATTAAATATATTAATTGTAAGACTTTCCGTAAATATATATATTTTATCAAATAAATTTAATGCAATATTATTGTATATTGCTTTTAAGACTTCATCATCTCTAGCTTTATTACTATTTTCAAAATATTCTAAGAATAAATTATACATTATTTACAATTATTTAAACACTTAAGATTTATATATATGATAAGATCAAATGTCATATAATATACATTTTATAACATACGGAGATGATAAATATAAACAATCACGTGAAAGAATATGTAATGAAGCAAAAGATTCTAATTGGTTTGATAAAGTAAAATATTTTACAAATAATGATTATGATACCGATTTTTATAATAAATATAAACAAATATTAGATTTACCTAGAGGCGGTGGATATTGGATATGGAAACCATATTTTATAAAAACATATTTAGATAACTTAAAGGATAATGATATCTTAGTGTATATTGATAGTGGTTGTACAATAAATAAAAATAATAAAAAAGAATTTAATAGATATATAGAAATAGTTAAAAATCATACAACAGGTGTATTAGGATTTCAATATACTAATTTATTTTATCAAGAAAAAAAATGGAATATTCAAGAAGTATTTGATTACTTTAATGTTAAAGATAATACAGATATATTAGATAGTCCGCAAATATGTGGAGGTATTCAAATTATACATAAAAAAACTAAATCAATAGAAATAATAAATAAATGGTATAATGTTATAGAAAACAATATATTATTATTTACAGATAATTATAGTAAAAAACAAAAGGAATATTTTAGAGATCATAGACACGATCAAAGTATTCAAAGTGTAATAAAGAAAATATATAATGTTCCTATCATTCAAAATCACGGAATTGATAGTATGAACGGTATAGATCCTAAGAATAATTCAGCACCATTTACTGCTTCTAGAATTAGATGCTAATATAAACAATATTTAATAAAAGTATCATTAATGTCTATACTAATAACAGGTCATAAAGGATATATTGGATCACATTTATATGAATATTTAGTTAATAAATATTCAGTATATGGAGTTGATATTGATGATTTTGATCTAAAAGATTACAATAAATTACATATTTTTGTTAATAATAAAAATATAGAAACTATTGTTCATTTAGCATCTTATAAAGATCTAAACGAATCAATTGAAAATCCAATAAAATATTATGAAAATAATATATTAATTACTTTAAATATTTTAAAAGTAATTCAAGAATATAATATAAAACATTTAATATTTTCTTCATCTGCTTCAATATTAAATGATGATAAAACAATAACTAATGTAAATAATTTAACAAATCCATATGCTAAAACTAAACTAATTTGTGAAGAAATGATTAAAGATACCGCAACTACCAATAATTTTACTTATACAATTTTAAGATATTTTAATCCATATGGTTTTACGTTAGATGTTGATATTGTGCCTTTTATTGAAAAAAACACTAATATATTTTTTAAAGTTCAACATCATTTATGGATTGATAATAAATCACCATTTAAAGTATATGGTAATACATATAATACAAGAGATGGAACGTGTATAAGAGATTATATTTTTATTGATGATCTTGTTAAAGAACATAGTAAATATATAAATCAAAATAAAAATAATATAGTAAATATTGGAACTGGAAAAGGTATGACTGTTTTAGAGTTTTTACAAATGTATAATATAACAAATTATGTTATAGTTGATAAAAGAAAATCAGATAAAGATATATCAATTTGTTGATTTTATTTGTTGTAAAACATATGTGTTATATATAAATAATAAAAAATATAGAAAAATTATATAAATGTCTGCATCTAAAGTTTCAATATGTGTTGAAGGCGGTTTAGGAAATCAGCTATTCAAAATATTCAGTATATTATCATATAGTATGGAATATAATAAAACAGTTATACTAAATCAGTATATACCAGAACAGTCAAATAAAAATATAGATAAAAGATGCTCTTATTGGGATACTATTTTTAAAAACATTAAACATTTGATATATGATAATAATAACACTAAAATAAATTTTGCAAACACATACAATGAAAAAGTTTGTTTTCAATATAATAAAATACCATTTTGTGAAAAAGACATACTATTATGTGGTTATTTTCAATCTTATCAATATTTTGACACAAATTTTCATAAAATATTAGCTATGTTACAATTTAATGAAATGAAAACTGAAATATCAAATAAATATTTGGTAAATAAAAATATTATTTCAATGCATTTTCGTTTAGGTGATTATAAAAAATTACTACATCATAATTTGGTATTAAATCTTGATTATTACATAAAAGCTTTACAGTATGTCATTGAAAATGATAATTCACAATGTAAAGAAGTTTTAGTTTTTTTTGAATATCAAGATGAAAAAATTATCGATGATAACATTATTCAATTAAAACAGCGTTTTCCAAATATAATATTTACTAAAATATCATCTACAATACAAGATTGGGAACAATTATTATTGATGAGTTGTTGTTATCATAATATAATAGCTAATAGCACATTTAGTTGGTGGGGTGCTTATTTAAATTTAAATAAGAATAAAATAGTATGTTATCCAGAAAAATGGTTATTACGTTATAATATAAATGAAAATTCAGGATTATTTATAAATAATTGGAAATTGATTAAATGATTATTATTTTTCATATAATATAAAACGTTTAATAAGTTAATTAAATTGTTTATATAAAATATAGAAAATATAGAAAACAAAATGGAAAATATTGATAAAATATATTACATAAATTTAGAACATAGAAAAGATAGAAAAGAACATATTGAAGAAATAATTAAAAAATATTTAGATTCAGAACTATCTATAACTGTGCGTTATAACGCAATATATACTAAATATGATGGAAATATAGGATGTGCAATGTCGCATTTAGATATTATTAAAGACTGTATATCTAAAAATTATAATAATGTAATTATTTTAGAAGATGATTTTGAATTTATTATTGATAAAAATAAATTTCATAATTATTTAAATTGTTTCTTTAAAAATTTCAAAGATTATGATATTCTATTATTGGGTGCAAATATTGTAAATGGTGAAAATTTTGAAAATAAAACTGATTTTTTTAAAGTTTCAGACAGTCAAACAACATCCGGATATATTCTTAATAAAAAAATATTTAATAAATTTAAAGATATATGTGAAGAAAGTATAGCTGGATTAATAGCATATAAACCAAGAAGTATTTATTGTATTGATCAATTATGGAAAAAATTACAAAAAACAGAAAATGTATATTCTTTTCCAGAAAGAGTTGGAAAACAAAAGGAAGATTATAGTGATATTTGTAAGCGAATAGTTAATCATAATGTTTAATCTAAATCATTATGTATTGTATAACCTAAAAATATTTTCCAATGAGAATTACTATAATTCTTAAATTTAAACTTATTTAGATATTTATAATATAATATAGTGAATACTGCTTGGTCTTGTCTATGATTTAATCGCGAACTACTTTCAGGTGCTATACATTCTTTATCACAAGCACATTTATAAAAATATTCTATAAACTCTTTAACCCATGCTTGTTTAGTATTAAAACCCATACAAGCACCATTCTTATTTCTGTTTTTTAAATTATTACAATTTAAATATTTAATTGTAGTTGGATGTGTCCATTTTTCTATATCTCCATCTGTATCACCTGAATGAAGATAATTACAATCTAAACTGTTTTTTAATGTTGCTAAATCATCAGTAATAATATTTCCAGAGTCCATCCATATTATTATTTCATCTTTATTTTCAATATAAGTATTATAAATAATAACTGGTTTCCAAGCATATTCACCAGCATTTATATTTATATTAAACCAACTAGGATATTTACTATAATCAAATATTTTATAAAAAAAATTATAATTTTGATATTTATTTTTTAATATATTCCATTTATCATCATCAATACCTAAATTATAAAGTATTAATTTTCCATTTACTTTTTTATTAATAAAACTATCTATTAACTGTATTAAACTATAATAGTGATTATTACTGGCACCAGATACTATTATCATATTTTTTTTTATATATGAAATTAACTTTATATATATATATATAAAAAAATATGGATTCAACATCAATAATTATTAATAAAAAAACATCTTCAAAATATATTTGGAGCTTCTAGTGCAAATTATGATAAATATCCTGAGATTTGGTTAAAAAATATAGAAGATTTTTTACCATCATTAAACAAAATTATTAAAATTAAAACTGATATTTACCATAATTCTGATATAAATACTATAGATAATACTATTTTAAAATCATTATTTAATAAATATGGTTCTGATAAAAGTGAAAATTATGCTGTAATTTATACTAAATTATTAGAAAAATATAAAAATGTAGAAATAAGATTATTAGAGATTGGATTAGGCACTAATAATCCTTTATTAATATCAACTATGGGAAATAATAGTGTTTATAAATGTGGTTCATCATTAAGAGCATTTAGAGATTATTTGCAAAATGCTCATATTTTTGGCGCAGATATCGATAAAGAGTGTTTATTTACAGAGGAAAAATAAATACAACTTTTGTTGATCAATTAGATATGGATACATTTACTGATTTACATAAAACTTTTGGTAATAAAAATTATGATTTTATTATTGACGATGGATTACATTCTATTACGGCTAATTTAAATACTTTACTTTTTGCGATTAATCATATTAATGATAATGGAACAATTGTTATAGAAGATATTGATATAAAAAAATAGAAGGTTATTATGTTATAGATAATATTATTAAAAATAATTATATAAATTTAAAAACACAATTTATAACATATAATAATAAAAAAGGATTTATTTATGTTTTATTTTCATAAATACTAAATTTTAAAACTATTCGGTTCTAAATTTATCCAATACTGTTTATAATTATTTAAATATCGACCTCCTTGATTTACACCCATTTTGTGTTCTAATTCTTTTTTTTTCTTTATATTTTTTTCATCTTTAATGTAATTTCTAGTACTTCCATCTTTTAATGGAGAATTAAAATTAATAGGAATATATCCACATATATATTTGTATTTAAGATAAGCTCTTAACATTAAATCGTGTTCTGAATTATCTAAAAAATAGTTGTTTTCATCTAAATATCCTAATTTTTCTACTTTTTCTTTATCTAATAATAAAGGACCTCTATTGCAAGATTCGAATGTATAAAATGTATTTTTATCTACATTTAAACAACTTATATCTTTTTCTATATTAGCACCTAATTTACCAATACCTCCTTCAGTAAATAAATTATGGGCACATCTTCCAGAAACTGCAATTACATTTGGTAATATATTAAATGCTTTAGATAAATGTTTATTATAACCTATTTCTGTCATTTCCATATCAGCTTGTATTTCTAATAAATATTTACCTTGCGCAATTTTAAAACCAATATTATCACATTTTGTTTCAAATAAAGGTTCTAAAGTTTCTAAAATTTTAATTTGAATAAAGTTTTTATTTTTATTTTTATAATTTGTAATAAAATTTAAAAGGTTTTGTTTAGTATTATCACTACAACTATCTAAAATAATTATTAATTCAAAGTTATCTTCTGTATTATTTATATAACTTTCTACATTTTTAACTACAATAGTTTCTTGATTATATATAGGATTTATAATAGAATAAATAATATTATCTGTTGTATAGATATGTTCAAAAATTATAGAATAACTCATTTTATATAATTACTATATATAAAGTTTATATACTTCCATATTATCATTGCCAATTATTTCTAAAATTTTCTAATGGATTATTATATGTAATATTTAATTTTTCAAATAAGTCATTTCTAATAAAAAATATATTTCCAGTATGTAAAACAAATTTATATCCTTTTTCTAATCCTAACTCATAAGTTGGTTTAAATCCTGTTCCATTATATTTACCTGGTGTATGAATCCAATCTTTATTATCTACTTTTACTGAAGAATTAATTTCAATTATTACAATTTTAGGTTTATAGTCTTTTAAACTTTTCCAAATTTGATAATCATACGAATCTACGTCTATAGACAAAATATCAAAATCATAAGGTATATTAGTATTTTTTAAAAGATTATCTAATGAATTTGAAGTATTATTATGATCAACATATGCTTCTATTGGAATAATATTTGTAAAATCTTCAACTGTTTTTAATAAGTCTATATATTTATTTTTATCTCCTTCGATTAAAACTGCATTAAAACTTTTATTTTTTATTAAATTGAAAGTATTTGAAAGATGAATACCATCCCATGCACCAAACTCACATACCCACCCATTTGTAATATTTAATCTATTAAGTAACTCTTCAATCACACCATCTTCGCCATTTTGTGAATAAATATTATAATTATATTGTTCATAAAAATTATTAGAATACATTATTACAATAATAGTATTTTATTGTTTATGTATGTTTGAATACATTTTATATGATATCAGATTTAATAAAGAAAAAGGTTATAAAACTATTTCAAAACATTATATAATAATGTTAAATCCAATATATATTCAAAAATATAATATTTATGATATATTTCATAATGATAATAACAATATTATTATTATATCACCAATGGAACAATCACAATTAGTAATAAATTATAAAAATATTAATTTTGATGTTAATATATGTTCTCATAATCATACATATATTTATGTTTTACAAAAACAAATCGATTATATAAATCAAATTACACTTACTATTAATAGTGAAATTATTGAAACTAAAGTAAATAAATATCAAGAATTTAAAGATAAGATTATTTTTTCTACTATTGTTCTTAATGAAGATAATTATATAGTTCAATGGATTAATTATCATTATAAAATAGGTATATCACATTTTATCATATATGATAATTCTAATAATAATACATTAGAAACTACATTAAATAAATTTATCGAAAATAATATTGTTATTTTAATAAAATGGAAGTATCCTTATTTATTACAAAAATCTGGTTTTAGTGCTCAAACCACACAACAAAATCATTCAATATGGGCTTTTAAAAATAGTAAATATATTGGATTATTTGATATAGATGAATATATCAATTTAAAAATGGAAAATAATATTAATATTTTATTACAAAAAATAATAGATTATAATAATATTAATATTAATGATATTGGTAGTTTTCGCTTATTAAATAAATTTTTTTATAATCCACATAATTTATCAACAACTAACTATGATTTTCTTAATATATACAATTGCGATCAAATAACTTTACAAGGACATGAAAAAAACTTTGTAATTCCCAAAAATGTTTTAGTTTTTAGTATTCATATGATAATAAAAGGGAAAAAAATGTTAACAATACCACATAATATTTTGTTTTTTAATCATTATTATTTTTTAAATAAATCAAATAGAGGCATAAATAAAACTGATTTAATAGATGATTCAATTAAATATAATGTTTCATCATTATTAAAAGATAGTATATAATCGTTTTATTACTTATTATTTTATTTCAGATATTTTTTTAATTGTTTCACGTATTTTCATTAAATTATTCATTATTTGACTAACAATAGGTGATTTAAATTTTTTAGTTTTATGATTTTCTATTGATTTATTAATAAAAAAATTGATAGGCATATTTCCATTTGATATTTCATCTATTGATTTATTTTCTAATTTTCTATAAACAGAATTTACTAATGCAATTAATGGTTGAAAATCACGAACAATTGATATATAATTATTATATGGTTTATTAATAAATTCATCAACACATCTATCCCAGTTGACTGGATATAAATTATTTAATCCATTTAATATTTCAAAATTTGTGAATAAACTTTTTTCAGTTTTAAATAATCCTTGAAGCATAGTATTCCCAATTTCAGTCCAACTTATTTTTCCATTTTTACTATCTAATCTTTGTTTTAAGTTTTGTTTCCATTTAATCATTAAATTAGTAGATTTTTTACTCCCAAAAATACCATTCCATAATATGTCATTATTTTCTTTAATCAAAAATCCATCTTGTTTATCTAAAATATTAAATAAACTATCTAATGAATCCATTACAAGCGTATCTGAATCAAGCCATATACCACCATAATCACATATGACATTAACTCTAACATAGTCCGCTTGATGTGCAGGACATAAATTGTAAAAATAAGTAGGTATGTCTTTTATATAATCTCTAACATTTTCATGTGTAATTAATATTACATTATAACCAATTCCATTTGTTGAATGAAGATAAATCGAATGTCTTAAAATTGAAATTAATTTATATTCTTTTCCTATCCAATATAAAAATACATTTCTTTGTGTCATTGTATATTATTAATTATATTATTTAAATATTTTGCCCTATTATTTGTATTATGAAATTCTCTAATTAACTTCATACCATTTATTCGAATTTCATCTACTTGATTTCTATTTTTTTTATCTAATATCCAATTTATTTTTGATTCAAAATTTTGTTTATTACAAGATATATAATTTATATTATCGTTAAAACCTAAAGAACTTAATTCATTACTTATAGAATCTTCACATAATAGTAAAGAACCTACACTACAGATCTCAAAAGTCTTTAACAAAATATAATTATATGCTGAAGCATCTGTAAAACAACACAAATATTCAGATAATTTTTTATAATATTCTTTATTGATAATTTTATGATTACGATTATTATTATTGTATCCTGGATGATTTAAAGTTTCTATATATTTTTTCATATTTTTAAATATAAATGTTCTTAATGGATATACTTCACTTATGTTACCAGATACAAATATTTTTTCTTTTGGATTTTTATTAAATTCAATATTTTCGTAAAAAGAACTTACAGCTGAATATGGAATATGATAATTTTCTTTATTAATAATTGATGGATACATTTTAATAATATTTTTTGAATTAAAAAGATATTGATAAGGACCAATTATTATATCAGCATTATCAATACATTTTTTTCTTATATCTTTATAGGGATATAGATCATCTATTTTATATATTATTTTTACATTTTCACATTTAAGCTCTGATACATCAAATGAATCATATGTAATACATAAAATTATTGATTTATGTTTTTTTAATTCATTAACCTTAATTTCACTTAATTTTATTAAAGTCCAACCATATTTTTCTAATTCTTTTGCAAACATAAAATGTTCAAGGGTTAAATATGTTTCTATCCAATCAACATAAATAATTATTTTCATCATACTTTATATTAAATAAATAAATTTATTTATTTAATAAATGTATTGTATTTTGTATGTTGAACAAAAATAAATAAATCTATTAATATTAAATGGCTACATATGATGGCATTACTTATTTTGGCACATGCACTGATTTTTATAATAGTATCATAAATGGTAAATCACAACCACATCCACGGGAATTAAAAATTATTAAAAAATTTATAAATACTTATAATAGAAAGAACACATTTATTGATATTGGAGCACATATTGGAACTGTTAGTATTCCTTATTCAAAATTATTTAATCAAGTTATTTGTTTTGAACCAAATCCAGAAACTTTTGTAAATTTGAAAAAAAACATAGAATATAATAAATGTAATAATATTTTAAGTTATAATGATGCTATTTCTAACTCAAATAATTGTTTTAAATTAATTAAAAGTGGAAGCAACTCTGGTTGTTATCATATACAAAATTATAATAATACTAATAAAAAAACAATAACATTAGATGAATTAAATATCAATAATAAAATTGATTTTATTAAAATTGATACCGTAGGTAGTGAATTATATGTTTTAGAAGGCGCAATTAACACAATAAATAAAAATAAACCATTAATTCAAGTTGAAACTAATAAACTATCTGAAATTAATTTTAATTATGATAAATCAAAAATTTATAATTTTTTGAAAAATTTAGGTTATATTATTTATGATGATGACAATGATGATCCTATATTTATTCATAATGATACAAAAACAATGAACAAATATAATAATGATCCTATATTTATTCATAATGATACAAAAACAATGAACAAATATAATAATAAATATATTTATTATTATGATTCATTAAGAAATGAAGGTATATATAATTTTGGAGATTATATAACTTTATTTATATATAAATCTATATTTTTAACACAACCAATTTTGGACATAAACGGAGGTTCTAAAAACGAAGATGTCATAATTGGCGCTGGAACTATTCTAAAAGATTGTAAAAATAATAGTATAATTTGGGGAACCGGCCTTTCAAGTGAAAATGATATAATAGTAAAACCAAAAAAAATAATTTCAGTGAGAGGACCATTAACGAGAAATAGATTATTAAAAATTGGTATTGAATGTCCTGAAAATTATGGTGATATTGGTTTAATATTACCATATTTTTATCATCCAATAATAAACAAAAAATACAAACTAGGTATTATACCTCATTACATAGATAAAAAAACATTTAATAGTATTTATAAAAATAATGATGAAAATGTAAAAATAATTGACGTATCTAAACCTATTAAAAATGTAATTAATGAAATTTTAGAATGTGAAATGACAATTTCGAGCAGTTTGCACGGAATAATAGTTAGTCATGCATATAATATAAAATGTATGTGGATTAAAATAACAGATAAAATTCTTAGCGGAATTTTTAAATTCAGAGATTATTATGGTTCTTTAGAAATTGATAATTATAATCAAATGCTTCCGTATATTTATAAAGAACAAATTTCTTTACAAGATATAACTCAACTGATTGATAATTATCCAAATCCTAAATTTCCTATAAATACTAAGTCAATTCTTGAAACATGTCCTTTTTATTGATATTACATCTGCTACATGAATACATTATTATTTTATTGTTATTATTTGTGATTTATTTCTATAAATTTTTGGATTGTAAGTGGTAAAAAAAACGTGATATTTCAAAAAATTTGAATAAAACATTAAAATTTATATCAAAATTGTGATATTTATCGATTAATTGAAAATTATTATTATTGAAGACAACAATTCAACGGCAAATACAATGCAGGCTATGGATGAAAATTACACAGCAGTAGATGCATGTATTACTGGACTAGGTAAAAATTGTGGAAATACAAAAACTGAATTTATTGCTTATTATAAATTACATTCCTTCACATATGTGTCACATTATGTAGAATATGTGTTGAAGTATTACGAAGATAAATATGATAATTACTTGACATTATTGGCATATTACGTATCCGGTACAAAATGCATACACTCTGATTATATTAATTTTCTAAAAGATGAATTTAAAGACGATACATGGAATATGTTTTTCACAAAATTGTTAGTAGTTATAGATCATTTAAAAATCATTGGAGCTAAAACTTCCAATAGTTCAAGTGATAGGACTCTGATTAAAACTTTATTTAATTAATTTTTATTTGTTAAATTAACTGTTTTGTCGCATATTATTACATCGTATGCTGGTTTGCCCATATGTAACTGCAATACTTAATAACAAAAAAATTAAATATTTTAGATCAAATAAAATATTATTTAGCCTTGTAAGAAGTAATGGAAACGTTTATGCTGAAAAATAATATTTTGTTTTTCTAAATTATTATAATATTCTAACAACTAAAACACTCTATCAATTCCTTAACACTCTTTTTATCTTTTAATCCATTATAGTAATAATGTTTTACACCTTTGAACATTTAAAACGCCGACTTAATCCAGATATTTTTTAGGTTTTCGTTTTCTTGTTGATGGTCGTTTTACATATTTTTCATTTCTATCATATGCTCCTTTTATTAGATTTTTATAAATATGTATTGGTATCTCATCTAATACATCTTTTACATTCTTAACTAATTCGTTATATGTTAATCCTTTTTTCTTTTGTAATCGGGATTTCAATACATTAAAATATCCCTCTATCGCATTTGTATAATGTTGATATGGAACAGTATATAATAAATTATTATACTTTTTAATTACATCTTTTACAATTTGATTTCTATGACTACTCGCATTATCTAAAATGATTAATTTATTTTTATATTTTCCATTAATAAACTTGTTAATAAAATCAACCATTCTATTACTATCAATACCTCCTTTTTTATATACCTCATATCCAATAACACCTTTTGAAGAAATAGCAAATATCCCAGTGTATTTTTTGAATACTTCCTGACTTTTAGTTTTAACAACACATCTTTTACCTAATTCTTCATAACATTTTTTTCTGATCATAAATGAGTTTAATGATGTTTCATCAATACATATAATATTATCTAAACTATATTGTTTAACTTTACTATAAAACTCTTTGATTTGATTTTTAATTACAATGGGTTTTTTATATCTTGTTTTTGGAACATGTCGTAATCGTGTTTGTTTTAGTGTGATATTTATATCTCTTACGACTCTACTAAATGAACTCTTGATAGTGTTAGGTCTGGATATTTAATTTTTAAATTGGCTAATAATTCATCCATAGTAATAGTTTTATTTTGTTTGAGTTGTTGCTTTATAAATGAAATATGACTATTACTAATTTTATATGATGTATAATCTCTTTTTTTTCTTGTAATTTTATTGGTAGTTTTATATTTATTTACCCATCTCATTAAACTCCTTTCAGAACAACTGAATATTTTACAGGTTTGCACTTGATTTTTAGAATGAGATAAATAGTATTTAACTGCTGATAATTTATAATCACTACTTTTATGACTAGGTATTAATATATTATTATAAATTAAAATTTCTGTAAAAAAATTATATATATATATATAATATAATGCCTAATAAAATTAGTCAAAAAAATGTTATTTCGGGTGAAGGAACTTTATGTAACAACCCAATAAAAATTGTTCCACCGCCACAAGGTGTAGAATTTGGTAAATATTGTGCAATTGCTCCAAATTTAAAAATAATGGGGATAAACCATGATTATAATTATCCTGCTGTTCAGTATACTTTTTATAATGAAATGTTTAATACTGATCATCCAATAGATCATGGTAGTAATATTTATAGTAAAGGCAAAATTATTATAGGTAATGATGTTTGGATAGGTGAAGATGTTTTTATTTTATCGGGGGTTACAATTGGCGATGGTTGTTGTATTGGTTCACGGTCAGTTATAACTAAAGATTTACCCCCATATACTATTTGTGTAGGACAACCTTGTAAACCTGTAAAGAATAGATATAATAAGGAAATAATAGATTTTCTCTTAAAATTACAATGGTGGAATTGGGATAAAGAAAAAATAAAAATAAATAAAAAGTTTTTTATGACAAATCTTAACACAATAAAAAATGTTAATGAATTAGAAAAAATTATTTGTTAAGTCGGCGTTTTAAATGTTCAAAGGTGTAATAGATTATAAATATTTTTTTATAATATGGAATATCCATACTTATCTACATTGATATATAATGTTCTAAAGTTATTACATTTAACTTATTATCTATTAATTATAAAATAACAATTATCTATTAATTATAAGTCTAGTTAAAATATATTAATTATTTTTCAATATACTAATTATAATAATTACTATATAATATAATCATTAGAGATTTTAACAAAAAATGATTACATAAATATTAAAATTATTACAACAATGAAGTTCATCATCCTTGTCCTAACTTTCACCACTGTTAATGCCTCCTCTTTCTTTACCATTAAACAAAATGAATGTATTCGCCAAAAAGAAAATTTCGTAAAAGAACTTAAACAATGCCAAAAAGAAGTCGCTGATGGAATATATGCTCTTACCAATATTCCTTGTGCTGATAATAAAGCTATTGATCTACCTTTCTATCTTAACACCAAACGTAAAAAATGCGTCGATATTGAACTATTGACCAACAAAATGCAATCAAACATTAATAATGATAAATATGATGAATCGTGTGAATATACATTGTATAAATCTAACCAATTTATTAGGAAATCTCTACAAAATTGTAAGGATATTAAAGAAGAATATAGTGCTTTGGCTACTATTACGTTTTGTCCTGTTGGAACTAGTTTGAACTGGTATTCTACTGCACAAACTAGTAGTCCTCTATCTCAAATCGCACGTGGTCCTCAATGTTTTGTATGTGGTGAAGATCATTTCAGAACTAAAGAAATGGCTAAATGCACTAAGTGTCCTTCGGGTTATATTGCTACGGGTGATAAGAATGATCACTGTACCCTATGCACCGAAACAATGTTTAATAACAACGAATGTTATAGACCTTCTACTGAATTCTGTGCTTTTAATTACAAACTTGCTAATACCGATAAATATACTACTAATCCAATTGCTTGTAGAATCTGTGATGAACCTGGAACATTTACCAAACATATGAATCAAAATATTGAATGTGATAAGTGTCCTGAAGGTTATATTTATAATGGTTATAACTGTATTCCGTGTCCTGTAGGTTCTTTTCAATATAACAATGTTTGTATCGAATGTCCTATGAAAACATTTAATGATAAAATTGGAAATAATATGTGTTTCCCTATTACAGATGAATGTCCTGTAGATTCTAGAGCTAACTTTCCTGGAGCAACACATTGTGATTCTGAAACATATATTGAAAAAGCTCAAAGACTTTGGTATATTACCATAGTTATGATGATATTGGTATATACTCTGTCATACACTGGATTGTAAGTTATCAATATATATTTTAAGTTTATTTTCTATAATTGATAGGGTTGAATTGTAATCTTTTATCAATTCAAACTTTCTTCGTGATTTTATTTCTTTACCATTAAAATATTCTTTTTTTATTATTTTATGATTTTCTAATAGATTATTATATTTTTTACTATAAGTTTTAAATGATATGTAATTTTCAACATAATCATCTGATATTTCGTCTAATATATTAATACATTTAGTTGTACTAACTATATATTTACTAATATGTCCTTTCCAATAACTAAAAATTGATTCAATATCATAAAACATCTTTATATTTATTAAGATTTTCAATCATTTTTATTAACTTATATGTCTTAAAGATCTGAAAATATTTATATAATATTAACAATTTCATAATAATATTTTAAATTACTATTAACATATTCAAGATCTTTTAAATCTTTCTTGATTATTTTTTCTAATAAAATATCACCTAAAACGTTATTTGTATCATATACGTTTATTACTAATGGCACACCTTTAACATAATGAAAAATAAAATCTTTATTTATTAAAGGACTATCCGTATTATTTATACAATTAGTTTCTATAACATAACCATTATATACTACTTGTATTTTAATATCATTACTTGATAGAAAATCTATTTTTCTTTTAGATATATACTTCAATAAACTTATTTTTAGAACATCCATTTTATACTTTCTTAATATCTAACGTTTTTATTTATTAAATATTTTATATACATATTATTATATATTATTAATATTGATATGATGATACTATAAAAATGACTTAAGTATTTAAAAATATATATTGAATGATAATATAATAATGCCTGTTAAATGTATTACTTGTAATCTTAAACAACCACTTTATAACTTACCAGATCAGAAAAAGCCTTTATATTGTGGTGATTGTAAAGAAGTTGGTATGATTGATGTTAAACATCCTAAATGTATTACTTGTAATCTTAAAAGAGGAAACTTTAATTTACCAGATCAGAAAAAGGGTTTATATTGTTTTGATTGTAAAGAAGATGGTATGATTAATGTTATTGATAAAAAATGTATTACTTGTAATCTTAAACAACCATATTTTAACTTACCAGATCAGAAAAAAGGTTTATATTGTTTTGATTGTAAAAAAGTCGGTATGATTGATATTAAACATCCTAAATGTATTACTTGTAATCTTAAAAGAGCAAACTTTAACTTACCAGATGAGAAAAAAGCTTTATATTGTTTTGATTGTAAAAAAGATGGTATGATTGATGTTAAGAATCCTAAATGTATTACTTGTAATCTTAAAAGAGGAAACTTTAATTTACCAGATCAGAAAAAGGGTTTATATTGTTTTGATTGTAAAGAAGATGGTATGATTAATGTTATTGATAAAAAATGTATTAC
>Ga0209534_10002400_pt1 | contig 18586 bp, 19 predicted proteins | sample COG_07_FD_184751 | JGI IMG/M metagenome (GOLD analysis project Ga0209534, IMG submission 184751) | Pelagic Microbial community sample from North Sea - COGITO 998_met_07 (SPAdes) (version 2) | ecosystem: Environmental > Aquatic > Marine > Neritic zone/Coastal water | place: Helgoland, sampling...
GACACTTTCTTGGGTGGGGGTATTCAAAAATCAAAAGAATTAATAGATAAAAAAATGATTGGAAAAATCAATTTAGGAAACGCTATTTTTGCTTTTCCAGGAGTTCAATCATATCATCCTAATCCTGAGCCATGGTTTGCAAAAAAAGAAGGTGGTCCAGTAATTGATATGGGTCCTTATTATTTAACAGCTTTAGTAAATTTGCTTGGACCAGCAAAAAAGGTAACAGGCAGTGTTGTCAATGGAATTAAAAGAAGAACTATTGGAATAGGGCCAAGAAAAAACAAAACTTTTAAAGTTGAATGCCCCACAACATATTTATCAACAATTACCTTTGAAAATGGAACGGTAATTAGGTTAACACTTTCATTTGATGTTATTGCACACCAAAGAAATCATATTGAATTATATGGAGATAAAGGTTCAATGATTGTACCAGATCCAAATATGTTTGGTGGCTCGGTTTATGTTTGTAAAAAATTAGGAGATCCATGGAGTGAATATAAGACCAATAAAATGCCCTTAGGTAAAATTAATATTAGATCACAAAGTTCTAGAGCAAACGAGTCTGCAACAAATGCTAATTATAGAGGAGCTGGTTTAGCCGAAATGGCATACTCAATAGAAAACAAAAAAATAAATAAATGTAATGGAGAACTTTCTTTACATGTTTTGGATATTATCCAATCAACTATGAAAGCCTGTAAATCAGGCACTATACAATCAATCAAAACAACTTGCGCAAAGCCTCAACCTTTTTCTTTGAAAGAAGTTAAAAAAATAATAAGGTAATTGTTTAAATAACAATTTATGGCAAAATTAATCGTTATATCTGATCCTTACCCAAGAACACTTGATCTTATTTTTACAAAAAAAAAACTTAAAGTGTTAAAGTCTGAATATGAAATAATAACTCCTCCAAAAATTAATAAAAAAAAATTTTATGAGACTAATATTCATAAGGCTTCTTTTATAATGGGTCAGCCTGATCTGGATAAGTCACTTTTATCAAAAGCAAAAAAACTTCAAGCTGTAATTAATGTTGAAAGTAATTTTATGGATAATATTGATTATGAATATTGTTTTCAAAAAGGAATACATGTAATTGCAACCTCTCCAGTATTTTCGAAACCCGTAGCTGAACTAGCTCTAGGTTTAACTCTATCTTTATTAAGAGATATTCATAATTCACATAAAGATTTTCTCAATAAAACAGAAAAATATGGCTTAGAAGGCAATTTAAAATCCTCTTTATTAAGTGAAAAAAAAATTGGTCTTCTAGGTTATGGAGACTTGGCAAGAGCTTTAACACCTTTATTGGTACCTTTTTCAAGAAATATTAATGTTTATGACCCTTGGGTTCCTAGCAAAATTATTAAAGAGGATGGTTTTAATACTATCACTCTAGAGAATATGTTTAAAACTTGTGATGTAATTTATGTATTAGCAGCAATTACCAAAAATAATCAGTCTCTTATTGATAAAAAACTTCTTGGTAAATTAAAATCAAATTCTTTATTTATTTTAATGAGTAGAGCGGCTGTTGTTAATTTTAAAGATTTAATTAATAGAGTTAAAAAAGGTGATATTTATGTGGCAACAGATGTATTTCCTGAAGAACCAGTTAAGAAAAATGACCCAATAAGAAAAGTAAAAAACTTTTTATTTTCAGCTCATCGTGCTGGAGCATTAAAGGACACCTTTGCTGAAATGGGTGAAATTGTATTAGAGGATATGAGGTTAATTTCAAAAAACTTACCACCAAGACTGTGCAAAAGAGCAGAAAGAGAAACTGTAAAATTAATTAGATCAAAACCTGTTGCAATTAATTAATTTTCTTTTTAAGTTGCAAAAATGATTTCTTCAAAAAAAATTATTCTAGAAGCAAAAGATATTAGCAAATACTTCGGAACAATTACAGCTTTAGAAAATGTTAATTTGAACATTAAAGAAGGGGAATGCCTAGGTGTAGTTGGCGATAATGGAGCAGGAAAAACCACTTTAATGAAAGTTTTGTCAGGTCTTTATAAGCCTAGCCAAGGATCTTTATTTTTCGAAGGTAAGAAAGAGATACTTGAAAGCCCAAGAGATTCTCAAAATTTAGGCTTAGAGATGGTTTATCAAGACCTTGCTTTAGCAGGCAATCTACCAATTGGTGAAAATATATTTCTTGGTCGTGAGCCAACTAAAAAATTAGGTTTTTTAAAATTTCTTGATTATAAAAAAATAAAAGAAATGTCAGAAGCTCATTTAGATAAATTAAAAATACATGTAAAAAGCGCAGATCAAAAAGTAGAAGAGCTCTCTGGAGGTCAAAGACAAGCAATTGCTATTGCAAGAGCTACTGCATTTAACTCCAAGTTAGTTATTATGGATGAGCCCACTGCTGCTTTAGCAATTAAAGAAGTTGGAAAAGTTTTAGACCTTATAAATAGCTTAAAAAAATTGGGAGTTAGTGTAATTATTATAAGTCACAGAATGGATGATATTTTTGCTGTTTGTGACCGGGTAATGGCACTTTTTCAAGGTACTAATTTTGCTGAATCTGAACTATCAAAAACAACCCGTGACGAAGTGATTGGTTGGATTATGGGGAAAAAATAAATTATGGAAACTAAACAAGATAAAAAACACAGCCTTTTTTTAAAAGCCATCCCATATTTTGATAAATATGGAATACTACTATTGCTCTTTATAATGATAATTGCATTACACTTTATGCAGCCAGAAGTCTTTCTTTCTTGGAGAAATATAACAAACGTTTTTAAGCAAATTTCATGGCAATCAATGCTTGCTTTAGGAGTGTTTATTGTAATTGTAACTGCAGGAATAGATTTATCTGTTGGATCAATATTAATGTTGTCACTCATGGTCTTAGCGATAACCTCAAAAGCAGGGGCTGCCTGGTATATTGTTATTTTAATTCCAATAGTTATGGGAGCTTTATGTGGGATGATTAATGGACTGGGTATAACAATTCTTCGCATGCCCCATCCTTTTATAATGACATTGGGTACGCTTTATATATTTAGGGGAACTGGAAATCTTATTTCAGGAGGAGTGCCAATTAGTGGGTTTACTGACGAAGTTAGAATACTCGGTAATGGAAGAATTGATTTGACCTGGTTAGGTTTAGAAAAATCTCAATATTTACCAGTTAGCGTAATTTTGATTATAGTTGTTTTCTTTTTAATGTGGGTATTTTTAAATCATACCAGAACAGGAAAATGGATATACGCAATAGGAGGAAATCCAAACGCAGCAAGAGCAGCAGGTATAAATGTTAATAAGATTTTAGTAATTGTCTATTCACTGTGTGGATTGTTAGCAGGATTTGGTGCGTTAATTTTAGCTGGTAGAACAGACTCTGGATATCCTAATGCTGGATTAAATGCAGAACTAGATGCTATAGCAGCATGTATTATTGGAGGTGCCAGTTTCTTTGGTGGAAGAGGAACTGTTTTAGGTGTTTTTTGTGGTGTAATGATAATGGGGTTATTGAGAAATGGTTTAAATTTAATGGATGTAAGCTCGTTCTGGCAACAAGTATTAATAGGAACTATTATTGTTCTCGCTGTTTACCTAGATGTTTTAAGGAAAGATCTAGGAACAAGAAAATAAAATAAAAGTTTACCTTAAATTTAAGAAAACAACCTAAACAAGATCTTTTTAAAACAAAAAAATGTTGTTTTTTTTTTTAAAATGTTATTCAATCAATTTTTTAAATAACTAATAAGAGGGAAATAATATGAATAAATTAATTAAAAAAATTGGTGTATTAGTTACATCTGTTTTTCTAATATTAAGCATAACTTCAGTAAGTTCTTTTGCTGCTGAAAAAACAATTTTGTTTAGTATTAAAGGTCCTGGATCAGGAAATGCTTTTTGGGCTTCTGTTGAACAAGGAGCTAAAGATGAAGCTAAAAAATTAGGAGTTAAGTTAGTTCTTATAGCACCACCTCAAGAAGGTGATGTTCAATCGCAAATTAACCAAGTAGAAGATCAACTTGCAAAAGGTGTTGATGCAATGGCTCTTGCACCAGCTGACCCAAATGCTTTTGCTCCAATCGTTGATGATGCAATCAAAAGTGGGGTTCCAGTTGTATTTGTTGACACACAAGGAATTAATGAAGGAGTAACTTTCATTGGAACAAATAATAAAAATGGAGCTGAGTTAGCTGCTAACTTTATTTGTGATAAAACTCCAAAAGGTGCTGACGTTGCAATTTTGACTGGAATGGAATCTCAATCAACAGCTCTTCTTAGAAGAGATGGTGCAATCAAAGGTTTGAAAGCTTGTGGTTTAAATATTGTTGCTACTCAAACAGCTGAATGGGATACTGCAAAAGCAAGATCTGTTACAGAGTCTATTCTTGTAAAAAATCCTAACATTAAAGCTATCTTTGGATCTAATGATAATATGGCATTAGGTGCTATCCAAGCTCTTGAAGATGCTGGAATGAATGATGTCGTGGTAGTTGGATTTGATGCTACACCAGATGCAGCCACTAGTATTCTAGCTGGTAAGTTAACTGCAACTATTGCACAGTTCTCTTATAATATGGGTGCTTATGGTGTTAAATATGCACTTGCATTAGCTAATGGTGAAAAAATCGATGCAAATATCGATACTGGAACTCAATTAGTTACTACAAAAAATGCTAACGACTTTAAATAGTCTTTAGATTAAATTTTAAGATTAAAGGGTGGAATTTTTATTCCACCCTTTTTTTTTATGTAATATAATATTCTCATGTTAATAAAAATTGATCCCATTCTAAGCCCAGAACTTTTATTTACACTTCGTACTATGGGTCATGGAGATAAATTAGTTTTAGCAGATGCAAATTTTCCTGCAAACTCTATGAATAAAAATATCATAAGATTAGATGGTGTAAATATTAAAGATGCAGCAAAAGCAATCCTTTCTGTGTTTCCTTTAGATAGTTTTATTGTATCTCAAGGTGGAACTGCAGCTAATAGAATGGAAGTTGATGACAATCCTAATGAATTAACAGAAACTCATAAAGAATTTATTCAAGCAGTTAAAGATGTTTCGGGTGAAAGCTGGAAAGTAGGATCTATTGAGAGACAATCTTTTTATGCAGAAGCAAAAATATCTTATGCAATTGTTACAACAACAGATGCTAGACCATTTGGATGTTTTATATTAACCAAAGGTGTAATTAAACCAGATGGAAGTGTTTGGGTTCTTGAAAAGTAATGAATTCAATTAGTATTTTTGGTGTATTTGTTGCTGACCTTTGTTTTTTTGGAAATAAAATACCTACTAGAGGTGAGACAGTTTTAGGAAATAATCATTTGGTTGGACCAGGTGGAAAAGGTTCCAACCAAGCAATTGCAGCCGCAAGATTAGATGGTAATGTAAAGTTTATAACTAAAATTGGTAAAGATAGTCATGCTGAAATGGCACTCTCTTTATATAAAGAAGTAGGAGTGAATACAGGATCTATAATACAAGATCCAAGTCTTTCAACTGGTGTTGCAGGAATAATGATTGATGAAAATGGACACAATGCAATCAATATTGTTGCAGGTGCCGCTGGGCATTTACAAAATATAGATATTGATAAAAATTTAGATGTAATAAAAGATTCAAAGATATTTTTAACACAAATGGAGACACCAGATCAAACTACAATTTATGCTTTAAAAAAAGCCAAAGAAAATAATTGTCTTACAATTTTAAATCCAGCACCAGCAAGAAAAATACAAAAAGAAGATTTTTCATTACTAGACTTTTTCACACCAAATGAGACAGAAGTAGAGTTTTATCTTAACAAAAAAATTGAGACAAAAGAAGATATTCAAAATGCTGCAAAAGAATTCTTAAGTATGGGGGTTAAGAATATTATTATTACTTTAGGTGCAAAAGGAGTTTATTTTGAAAATAAGGAAGAAAATTATTTTATAGATGCATTAAAATTAAAAGATGAAGTTATCGATACTACTGGAGCGGGGGATGCTTTTAATGGAGCACTAGCTGTTGCGCTTTCTAAAGATTCTAATTATAAAGATGCAATAATTTTTGCAAATAAAGTGGGAGGCATATCTACAACTAGGTTAGGTGCTGCTAGCTCAATGCCTTTATTAAAAGAAGTAGAAGAATATTAAATGACATATAAAGCAAACCATAAAAGATATAATGAGATGCAATATAGAAATTGTGGCTCTAGTGGTCTTAAACTTCCTTTAATAAGCTTAGGCCTCTGGCACAACTTTGGTGGAAAAACTATCAATCCAGAATCTAAAAAAGTTTTATTTAAAGCATTTGATTTAGGAATTACTCATTTTGACTTGGCAAATAATTATGGTCCGCCATACGGAAGTGCAGAGATAAATTTTGGCAAAGTAATGAAAAGTGATCTAAAAAAATATAGAGATGAACTTATTATTTCTTCAAAAGCTGGGTATGATATGTGGGAAGGTCCATATGGAGAATGGGGATCAAAAAAACATGTCATTGCTAGTTGTGATCAAAGTCTAAAAAGAATGAATTTAGATTATGTTGATATTTTTTATTCTCATCGTTTTGACCCTAATACACCACTTGAAGAAACGGCAGATGCACTTGAAAGTATTTATAGATCTGGAAAAGCACAGTACATAGGTGTTTCTTCTTATTCTTCAAAAAAAACTAATCAAATGTTTGAAATTTTAAAATCACGAAATATAAAAATTCTAATCCATCAACCATCATATTCACTAATAAATAGATGGATTGAAAAAGATTTGACCAAAACACTTTTAAAAAAAGAAATTGGCTGCATTGCATTTTCTCCTTTAGCTCAAGGAATGCTTTCTGAAAAATATCTAAAAGGAATACCAAAAATCTCTAGAGCAAATCAAAAAATCACATCATTAGACAAAAGTTTAATAACAAAAAAAAATATTAAAATGATTAATGAATTAAATTCAATCGCAAAAAAAAGAGGCCAATCATTATCTCAAATGGCCCTTGCATGGACATTAAATAATAAAGCGGTCACTACAGCATTAATTGGTGTGAGAAATTTAAAGCAATTAAAAGAAAATGTGGAAAGCTTAAAAAATTTAAGTTTTTCCAAAAAAGAATTATCATTAATTAATGAAAAAGCCAAAGATGGTGGAATTAATTTATGGTTACCATCAAGTTCACACTAAAAGAATAAATATTATTAAATTTAATTTAAATAATAGCTCAACTTTTTTATAACTTTTCAAATATTATAAATAGTGTGCTTTATCTTTAATTCGTACCATTACTTCTTTTGTTGCTTCTTCAGACCCATCATGAAAGGTACCCATTAGCTTATCTAAAAAACTTGTGTTGCCTCCAGAATAATTACATTCAAAATATTTATGATGCACATAATGATTATAATCTCCTGTTGGAAGTGATGCACCATTTTTAAAAGTCATTTTTTCGTAACCTGTATGACCTGGTGTTGGCGCTAGTCCTGCATGAAAGACATGATACATTGCTACTAGGGGATGTGATGGTATGATCCAATGAATAAGAACACCTGAAAAATAAAGTATATGCTCTATTGGATGCATAGACAGACCAGACCAAGCACCTGTATTAGTGTTTCGATGATGTACTTTGTGTGAAATTCTATACAATGGACCCCAGTGCAATAATCTATGTGTTAAATAAAAATGTGCATCTCTAATAAAAGGTACAAGAAAGAACAAAATACAACAATATACTGGGTACATTTCCCAACTAACATATGGAATTATTTGATTTGCGAATGCCCAGAAAGTAATAACCTCATAAGCTGTCCACAAAGGTATTGCACTACAAAAAGTATAAAATAGATTATCCTTTGTTTGGTTGTTAAATAAAAATGTTGGATTATTTTCTTCTAAAGGTCTTGGATTGTATTTAAAAGAAGTTCCTTGATTCTTTAGTCGTAAGTGAAAAAACCCAGTCCAAAGTAATATAATACCTGCATTTCTAAAAAATATAAACGCTATCCAGCTTACTTCCAATGTTTTCATTGTTTCTAATGAAGGCGTAAGAAAAAAATATGTTAAAATTGTTATCAATCCAAAAATAAATGTCCATGGAAACATCATGCCTGGATATTTAAAATAGTACTTAAATAATTTTATGGGTTTAAATGGAATTACATAGGGTGGATTAACAGCTATAGTTCCAAAAGGCTTCCAATGACCTCTTTTATTTCTAGTGCCAAAATTTTCATCGTTTAAGCTATCTTTGCTCATCTTCTAACCTTTTTTTTCTAAATTGTTTAAAAAAGTATCTAATTCTTTTTCATCGATTTCAACAATATTTTTGTCATCTGGAAAAATCCCTTCCCGAACATCATTATAAAATTCTTGAAAAGCATCCACTCTTTCTTCTTGTAATCTCTTAAATTCTTGTGAAAAATTTCTATAAGATTTTGCATGTCTAGGCACATGGCCAGTTGTTGTTCCTAAAATGTCACAGGCAAATAGATATTGAACATCACAACCTGAACCACTTCCCAATGAAAGAATTGTTGTATCAATTTTTTTTGAAATTGCTGAAGCAACTTGATGTGGCACACATTCCATTTCAATTGCAACAGCACCAGCATCTTGAAATCTTAGACAGTCTTCATAAACTTTAAGAGCATCATCAGAGTTTTTTCCTACAGCTTTAAATCCACCAGTCCAAGTTGTTCGTTGAGGAATTAGCCCTACATGACCTAAACATGGAATACCTTCTTCGTATAACGATTTTAAAATTTCAATTCGGTGACAATAGAACATATCAAAATCATGCTCTAACATTTTAAATGCTAATTTTTTTGCTTCATCAAGTGTTGGCCAAAGAGTATCTGGAGCTCCGTAATGCATAAAAGCATTAGGTGCTGCTTTTCGAATATTTAATACTTCTTCAAAACTAGCATGATCATGTGGATTGTTATATTTTCCACTAGCTCCTGTGCCTATCATTTCAATTCCCACTTGATTAGCTGCAAGAGCTTCTTCTTTATTTTTTACAAGTATTAAAGTGAGTTGTTTTTTTCCCTTTAAATTTTTTAAATCTTTTACAGTAATTTTTTTTGTCATTGATTAATTGTTTACATCTGGAACTTCAACATCTATGAAATAATCCTTGTCTTTGGATTGTTTTAAAATAGCTGGAATAATAGATCTATATGCCTGAAATAAATTTTTATACGGTTTTGGCATTTGATTTTTTACTTCCTTGTGAAATTTTTTTAAATTGTGACATGGAATTTTTGGGAAGATATGATGCTCAATATGATATTCCATGTGTGAGTATAAAAAACTAAAAAATGGATTCATTATTACAGTACGAGTACTTTTACGATGATCTTTAATATTATCAGCTAAACCAGCATGTTGAGTCATAGCGCAGATCATTAAAATAGTATTACCAAAAAATGGAGGTAAAATTATCATAATTACAGGAAGCCACGATTGTAGGTAGATTGAAATAGCAACAACCAATAACCACAGAAGAACATATATACGAGACATATTTACAACTTTTTTAATTTCATTTTCAGGAACAGTAGTTTTTACAACTGCAGAAATAATACCCAATGAGTGTTTAATAATTTCAAAATGAGTAAAATGCATTACTTTTTGAATATTAAGTAATGGGCCCAAAGGTAAGAAATTTAAAAAAAATCTTATTGGCTCTGTTGGTCTGGGGCTGTTATTTTCATAATCATAAGTTTCTTTATGAGTAAAAATTGTATACGTGTGGTGGTGAAAATGACTCCATTTCCATCTAACAGACTCAAAACCACCAAGAAAAGATGTGATCTCATAAAAAAGTTTATTTAATCGTCTTGATTTAAAATATGTTTCATGATTTGTTTCATGGTGTACACTTATAATCTTGCAATAAAAAATATTACCATAAAGCAATAAAGCTGGAATAGACCACCAAGTGCCCCATGAAATAAAGCAAAGATATCCTGAAAATAGTAACGCTATACAAAATATAGATATATCCACAATACCTTTGGCATCTGATCTTTTAGATAGATCTTTGAGAATTTTTTTATCAATTTTGGGCTTGTACCAATTATTTAGATCAACTTCTCCAGCAAACATATATTTATAATTTTTCTGATAGTTTTAAAAAGTTTTCAAATTCTTTATCATCAATACCAACTGTAATTTTAGGATCATTAAAATTTTTATTAATAGTATCTTCATGAAATTCCTTAAAAGCATTAATTCTTTCAGCTTGAAGTTTAGCAAATTCTTTTTTGAAATCTCTATAAATTCTTGCATGTCTAGGTGTATGGCCCTCAGTATAGCCCAATACATCATTAGCAAATAAATACTGCCCATCACATCCTGAACCACTTCCCATAGACAGGGTCATAATATCTACTTTTTTAGATATTACCTCAGCAACTTTAGGAGGAACAACTTCCAATTCTACACCAATGACACCAGCTTCTTGTAATTCTATTGTGTTTTGCAAAACTTTCATAGCTGTATCAGCTGTTTTACCTTGAGCTTTAAAACCACCTATCCATGTAGCAATACCTGGAACTAAACCAACATGACTGTTAATAGGAATAAATTCATCTCTTAAAGCTCTGATCCATTTATAGCTCCAATTACCTCCGTACACAACATCAGCTCCTACATCTAAATACTTATGAGACAATTTCATCGCCTCATATTCTGATGCTATTCGTACGGCACCACCTGATTGCATAAAGCATGTTGGAGCGGCTTCCCGAATTCTTTTTAATTCATCGAATGAATTATAAATTCCATATTGAGGAGCGTCATGAGAAGTGCAAATCATATCAATACCTGCTTCTTCTGCAGCTGCAGCTTCATAAGCATTATGAACAAACATTACACTTAATTGTCTTTTACCCTTACACTGTAAATAATCGTGAACTGTTAGTTTTTTTCTGCTCATTAATACTTCCTAATTATAGTTAAGATATCTTAATATAAACCTTATCATTTTCAACTTTAATTGGATAAGTTTTTAAATCCTTACAAGCAGGAGGGCTTATAGCTTCTCCAGATTTAATATTAAATATACCTTGATGCATTGGACATTCAATTTCTCCATCCATAACTATGCCATCTTCTAAGTGAACTGCTTCATGCGTGCAAACTCCATCAGTAGCATAGAACCCATCTTCAAGCTTGTAGATGCAGTAAGTTTTATCACCATGATCAAACCTAAGAATATCTTCAACATCCATATTATTTGTTTCACCAACATGTTGCCAATTTTCGTTTTCATTTACCATATAATTTAATTCAGTTAGTATTTTTTAATATAAATTTTATACATTTTTTTTTAGTAAAATAAAATTTTAAATGATATTATATGAAAATCATACTATAGTACATTATGTCGCAAAAAAAAAATTTTTATCCTCTCAAGAACACCCTCAATCTTTTAGATAATAGATTTAAGTTTGAAATTATTTTTTATTTAACACAAAATAGAATGCGCTTTGGAAAAATTAAAAGTAGCTTATTACATATTAATCAACAACTATTAGCAAAACTACTGAAACAATTAGAAAAAGATAAACTTATTAAAAAAAAAGAATTTAAAGGATTTCCAAAAAAAGTTGAATATAGCATCACAATCTTTGGTCTTTTATTCAAGCCCTTAGTGGACAATATGTACAAGTGGGAAGAAAAAAATAAGAAAATTTTATTGAAAAATATCAATAAGAAAAATTCTAATTCTTTATATGATTATTATTAATATAAATTAAATTTTGTTTAATTTATTTTTTTTATCAGATAGCAATTGTTTTGTTACTTTGATTTTTTTTTCAGAAAGTTTTCCAGCTAGACGAATATCTCTACCTATTTTTCCTCCTACCCCTAATCCGCAAGCACCCATTATTTTTCTATTTTTGAGAAAAAAATATATAATACCTTCCTCAAGTGATGAACCTCTTTGTGCTAAAGAATCGTAATCATTACATATCCCTGTGAGTTGTAAATTTAAATTAAACTGGTCAGACCACATCCATGGTATTGCATTATAAGAATTTTTTAATCCTGCAATATTTTTACCTGCACTTATACCATGATTTTGTGCATGCTTGAAAGACTCAAGACGCATATGTCCCTGGTAAAAGGGATGATAAAAATTTGATACATCACCTGCAGCATAAACATCGTCTATTGATGTTGCGGAAAATTCATCAGTGACAATTCCATTATCGATTTTTAAAGATGTATTGTTAAAAATATCAGTGTTAGGTAAGGAGCCGACACCTATAATGATTAAATCTGAGGTTAAAATTTGATTAGTATTAAGATAAATTTTAAATGTTTTATTATATTTTTTAATATTTTTAATTTGAGTATTTAAGTTTATTTTCGTGCCTTCAGATTCATGTTTTTCTAGAATTAAATCAGCTATTTGTTTTGGGATTACTCTTCCCATCAACTGTTCTCCTTTTTCTAGGATTGTAACATTCTTCCCTTTTTGTAATGCTGATGAAGCAATTTCTAAACCTATAAAACCACCTCCAATAATTGTGATACTCTTTGCTTTATTAATTTTATTTTTTAAATTATTGCTTTCTTCAAAGTTTCTTAAATAGATTATATTTTCTTCAGGTAAAACTATTTCTCCATTTATTTTTAAGTGTCTGTTTGAGCAACCAGTAGTAATTAAAAGTCTATCATACTCATAGGTATTTAATGAGCTAGTAATTTTTTTGTTATCAAAATCAACCTTGGTTATTTTTGTGTTACCTTTGAATTTAATATTATTTTCTTTATAGAAATTTTCTGAAAAAAAAAGAAGATCATCAAATGTAACTTTATCTAAAATATAATCTTTAGATAAGGGTGGTTTTTCATAGGGTAAATATTTTTCATCACTAATAATAGTTACATCTGAATTCTTATCAATTAATCTAATTTCTTTTGCAGCATAGGCTGCAGCCTGACCACCACCAAGAATTAATATTTTTTTTGTTTTATTCATCTATTAAAAATATAAGTGAATATCTAAAATATTCATGAGTACTTAACCTGGAATTGTTAAAGGTATTTTATAATCTGGATCTTTGGCCTGTTTAAATAATGCTGGAACAATCTCTTTATATGCACCCCATAATCCTTTTCTTGCAGCTGGTGTTTGGTCTTTAATTAATATGTGTAATCTTTTTAAATTATAGGATGGAACCTGAGGAAACATGTGATGCTCAACATGGTATTCCATATTCCAATATAAAAAACTAAAAATAGGATTTAGATAAACTGTTCTTGTTGATAAGCGATGATCTTTTACATCTTCTTGTAAACCTGCATGCTGGGTAAGCCCCATCAACATAACTAATGTTTTTCCATAGAAATTTGGAAGAACAATAAATAATACTGGCAACCAAGACTGAAAATATACTGAGCAGAATATTGTTGCTAACCAAATAAATACATGGCTTCTTGCTGACCATCTACATTTAGATCTATCATTTTCAGGAATACACACTTTCATTACTTCTGTCGTTACTCCAAATGCATGTTTTATGGTTTCCCATTGAAGAGAATTTTTAAAAAAAACAAAACCTGAAAAAGGAATGAAATGAGAAAAGAAAACTAAAAGGTCAGTTGGTTTTTTAACGGCTAATTCAAAATCAACTGGATCACTAAAACTTGTGTAGGTGTGATGATGGTAATGCGAATATCTCCATCTGATTGGCTCAAAATTATCCATAAAGCTAGCTATGTAATAAAAAAAATCATTCCAAAATTTAGATTTAAAAGCTGTTCTATGTCCAGTTTCATGCCACAAGGCATCACTACATCCCCATATATTTCCATAAATTAGGAAGAACAATAAAGACCACCATGTACCCCATGTAGCATAGGCTAAATAACCAAAAAATACTAAAGAAGAAAAATATATTAACATGTGCTTAAAGCCTTGCCAGTCAGATTTTTTGCAAAGTTCTTTAAATTCTTTTTTATCTACCTCACATCTAAACCACTTGTTTATATCCACATCCATAACAATAATTTATCATATTTTTATTAATTTAAAATTATAAAATAGGTTTTTTTAATAAATAACAACACAATCATAGTGTGATTTTCATAGTATAAATACTAAAAATTATTTCTTTTTAAGTTTGATAAAAATTTATTTATTACATAGAGTAATGAATAAAAATAAATAATCTAATGGAGAAAAAATGAAAAAAATACTAGCGACGGTAGCACTTTTTTTTGCTCTTGCATCAACTTCAGCATTTGCAAATGATTATAAGTGCGATAAAAAATTTATCTTTTTTCCAGGTGGACCTGAGGGTGGACCATTTGGAACAATAGTTTATAATGGTGCGGTTGCAGCTGCAGAGCATACAGGTTGTAAAGTTGATTATTACTGGTCTCAATGGAACTCAGAAATAATGATAAAACAATTTAAAGAAGCAGTAGCTCTTCAACCAGATGGAATTGCAATTTATGGTTTTCCTGGTGATGCAGCAATGAGACCTATTATTAATGAAGCGATAGAAAAAGGAATAGTGATTACTACTATGAACACTCCGCTTCCTGATTTAGAGGCTGAACTTAAAACTACGGGATTTGGTTATGCAGGTGCAGATCTTTTTGATGCTGGTTTTAATCTTGGTAAAAAAGGTGTTGAAGTGTGTGGACTTAAGGCTGGAGATAAAGCTTTTATATGGGGTCTTGCAAGTATGCCTAATAGAGGTGAAAGAACCAAAGGTGCTATAGCTGGTGTTGAGTCAATGGGTGTTAAAGTTGTGTATCAGGAAATTCCTGACAACGTTAACTCTGATGCGTCTCAAGGTACTCCAATGTATGTTGCTACCTACGCTGCAAATCCGGATATCAAAATGGCTATTACTGATCATGGTGGTTTAACAGCAAGTTTACCTACTTACATGAAAGCTGCTGGTCACGGAACAGAAGCTGTTTGTGGTGCAGGTTTTGATTTATCAGCACCAATTGTTGATGGAATTAATTCTGGATACATTGATGTTGTAATTGATCAACAACCTTTTATTCAAGGATATATGCCAATCGTACAACTTTACCTTTCTACTAAATTTGGAATGGCTGGTTTAGCAATGGATACTGGTGCAGCATTTGTTACAAAAGCAAATATTGATGCAATAGCTCCATTAGCAGCGCAACAAATACGATAGTAATATAATCATAATAAGGCCTGCCTTTTAAAGCTCTTTAACTAAAAGGCAGGCTAATCTCTAAAAAAAATGGAAAATCTTTTACAATTAAAAAATATTTATAAAAACTTTGGTAATGTTAAAGTCCTCAAGGATGTTAATATTAATATCAAAAAAGGAGAGGTAGTAGCTCTTATTGGTGATAATGGTGCTGGAAAATCTACTTTAATAAAAGTCATAACTGGTGTGCACAAACCTTCATCAGGTCAAGTTTATTTTAAAGGCAATGAAGTTGTTTTAAAATCTGTCGCACAATCAAGAAAAATGGGTATTGAAGCGGTATATCAAGAAAGAGCTTTATGCGATCAGCAAGAATTATGGCGAAATATATTTGCAGGAAGAGAAATTACTAATGCTTTTGGTTTCATAGATATCAAGAAACAAAGAAAAGAAGCTGAAAAAATTTTGAGAGATTATATAGGATTTACCTCTAAGGCTATCACAGTTGACTCAACTATAATGGGGTTATCAGGTGGTGAAAAACAAGGAGTAGCTTTTGGAAGATCTTTATATTTTGATTCAGACTTAATTGTTCTTGATGAACCTACAATGGGCCTATCAATTCAAGAAACTGAAAAGGTTTTAAATTTTGTCAAAGGGTTAAAAAAAGAAAATAAATCTGCAATCTTTATAGATCATAATATTGCTCATGTTTATGGAGCAGCTGATAGATTTATAATCTTAGATAGAGGAGAAGTTGTAGGGGAGTTTCATAAAGATCAAATATCTCGAGAAGAACTTGTTAAAACGATGATTCAACTTCATGAGTCTGGAAAAATAAAGGTAAATGAATAGATGAAAGCAATACTGAATAGTTATTTTGTAAAAACACATAGATTAGAGATAAGCATAACAATTATAGCAATTATTCTTTTCTTAATTTATTTCATAGGTGCCCCTCAAGTTTTCACACGTTTTCCTATATATAGAGCTTTTATGCAGTCTATGCCATTTTTCGGAATCATAGCAATTTCAGTCACCTTTGTAATAACACTTGGTGAAATTGATTTATCATTCCCTTCAATTGTAGGAATAACTTCGCTTACTTTTGGCTCAATATTAACTGCGACAGATGGTAATTTTCTTATTGCTTTTGCTTTAGCTTCAAGTTTGGGGATGTTTGCAGGACTTATTAATGGACTTCTAGTAACTAAAATTGGGATACCTTCGATAGTTGCTACTATTGGAACGTTATATTTTTGGAGGGGATTAGTGAATGTGGTTTCTCAGGGAAAAGGTGTTGCAATAGTAGATGTTGCCGATGGCACATGGCACCATGCTTTATTTGTAGAAAAACTTTTTGATAAAATCCCAGCACAATTTATTTGGTTCATAGTCTTAACAGGTTTAATGCAATGGGTTTACCGATATCATAAGTTTGGTAACCATATTCATTTTGTTGGTGATAATAAAGCTAGCTCTCAAATGATGGGTATTAACGTTGATAATGTTAAGATAATTGCTTTTGTTCAATTAGGCTTTTTTTCTGCTCTTGCTGGAATATTCACTATGTATGAAATGCTATATTTTTGGCCAACTCAGGGATCAGGACTAATGCTCACAACATTAGCTGCTGTTTTTGTTGGTGGAACATCAGTTTTCGGTGGTAAGGGAACCATATTTGGAACCTTTATAGGGGTGCTAATTATTGGCTCTCTAGAGTCGGGTATAATTGCATTAGGTTTATCTGGTTTTTATGTTCAGTTTATAAATGGAATAATGATAACTGTAGCAGTTACTATATACGCGTTAATTCAGAGAAAAAAAACCTAGCTACTGTTTATGTGTTGAAGTAAAAAATATGCCAGTGGAAAAAAAATATAAGTCTTCGTTTTAGTATAGCTCTAAATTGCATCGAAGAGATTGATTGTTTTGACCTTTCCATTGTTAACATTGAAAAAAGGAAAAATATTATGAATAAATTTGATTTAACTAACAGAGTAGCAATTGTAACTGGTGGAGCCCAAGGTTTTGGTTTAGCCATTACAGAGAGATTTATTGGAGCTGGAGCAAAGGTTGTGATTTGGGATATCGATGAAGATGCTGCTAAAAAAGCAATAGATAAAGTAAACTCTAAAAACCTAAGTTATCAAATTGTCGATGTAAGCAGTTTTGAGATTATTAACAAAAATTTATCTGAGATTGAAAGTAAGCATGGAAAAATTGATATCTTTATAAATAATGCTGGTATTGCAGGAATGAATACAACGGTTGCTGAATACCCAATTGAAGAATGGAACAAAGTGATAAATTTAAATTTAAATTCAGTATTTTATTGTTGTAAAGCAGTAGTGCCATTTATGATTAAAAACGACTATGGAAGAATAGTTAATATCGCATCGATTGCTGGTAAAGAAGGTAATCCAAATGCTAGTGCTTACAGCACATCAAAAGCAGGAGTTATAGGATTAACTAAATCTTTAGGTAAAGAACTTGCTCAAAAAAATATTGCAGTAAACTGTGTTACTCCAGCTGCAGCAAAAACTAGAATTTTTGATCAAATGACAGAAGAACATATTAATTACATGCTTTCAAAAATACCAAGAAATAAATTTGCCAAGGTAGAGGAATTAGCTTCCTTGGTTGCTTGGTTATCAAGTGAAGAAAATTCTTTTTCAACAGCCGCAGTATTTGATCTAAGCGGTGGTAGAGCAACTTACTAATAATTATGCAAGTAGGTATAGATGTTGGTGCAACAAAGATAGAGAGTGTTGTGCTTGAAAAAGATGGACAGGAAAAACACAGATCTAGAATACCATGTCCAAAAAATTACACACAAATTATTACCTCAATAAAAGATATTCATAGAAAATTAGAACTAGAATTTAAACGAGAACTTTCAATTGGTGTTTGTCATCCAGGAATTCACTCTCCTCAAACAGGATTGGTTAAAAATGTTCCTAACATAACTTGGTTAGATAAAAAACCTTTTCAAAATGATTTACGTAAAGCACTTGGGAAAGAAGTGTTTTGTGAAAATGATGCAAATTGTTTTGCTTTGTCAGAAGCTATAGATGGATCGGGTAAACATTACAAAATTGTTTATGGTATAATTTTGGGATCTGGAGTTGGAGGTGGTTTAGTGATTGATAAAAAAATAGTAAGTGGCCCCAATGGTGTTGCGGGAGAATGGGGTCATAATCAAATTCCTTATTTTGCTGCTAAAAAAGAAAATTTTGACTCGACTAATCCAAGAGAAGCTGAAATTGAAAGTTTTTTATCTGGCTTAGGTTTAGCGAAAAGATTTAATAAACTTTATGGAAAAAATTTAAAAACAAATGAAATTTTTGAATTAAATAGAAAACATGATTTAGATGCAGAAAGATTTATAGATGATTTTAAAGTAAATTTAGCAATGTCACTTTCAAGTATAATAAATATTTTAG
>Ga0209534_10002405_pt1 | contig 18570 bp, 28 predicted proteins | sample COG_07_FD_184751 | JGI IMG/M metagenome (GOLD analysis project Ga0209534, IMG submission 184751) | Pelagic Microbial community sample from North Sea - COGITO 998_met_07 (SPAdes) (version 2) | ecosystem: Environmental > Aquatic > Marine > Neritic zone/Coastal water | place: Helgoland, sampling...
ATTATCGTCTACAGATCAATATGGAACTGAGTCTGAAAAAGTTGGTGTTACAATTGATTAATTCTTTCCCCAAAACTTTTTATAAAACAGAGACTTTGTTTCGAAAATAGCTCAATTGGGTGTACAATTTATCCCCAAGAATAATTTATTGTTTTTGGGGATAATTTTTTTAACTTGCTTTTCAAATATTTAAACAATGAAAAATATACTATTCACACTCGCTTTAATTGTTTCTTTTAACTCTTTTGGGCAAACACAAAAAGAATTTTACACAAAAGGATTTAAAAAATATCAAATAGGAGAATACGTTGATGCTATCAGAGAATTTGATAAAGTTATAGAAATCAATACAAATAATACAACAACATATGAGGCTATTTATTTTAGAGCACAAGCAAGATATTTTATAAAAGACTTTTATGGGTCTATTTATGATTTCACTACTTACCTCAACAAACATTACGAGTTTTCCGAAGGTTATTGGAATAGAGGGATTGTTAAAGAAGCATTAGGAGATAAAACAAGTGCTTGTAAAGACTACAAAATTGCTTACAATTTATACGATGGATATAAAAGTGAATACAATGAAAAATGTAATTAATATTTAATTAGAAAAATACATTGATAAAATACTAACTGAAAAAGCAGAAAAGAAATGAAAAAACTACTCTTTACAATTTTATTAATATTCCCTCTAATTGGCATTGGGCAAGTGACTAAATTTGCTGAAATGTCCTATATATCCTCAGTAGACAAAGTACAAAGATTATGGATTACTGACACACCACTAACTCTGATTGGGGAAAGAGAGGTCAAAGCAATAGAGTTTCTATACCCTGAAAACGATGGTTTTATGATTGTAGATAAATTTTCTGAAAGTACGGATGGGAAAAAAAATGTAATAACATACCCAACAATGGGAGATTACAAAATAATTGTAGAGAAAAACAAAGGAAAAACTAATGAAGAAGGCGTAATAATATTAACTACATCATTTTCAGTAGGAGGGATTCCTGACGGAAAAAACTTCGTTCTAAATTATAGATTTATTAGTGAAACAGAAGTAATAATTTCCATAGATAACAAGAAATCATTATACTATATGATTCCATACAACCAAATAAAATAGTTACTCCTAATCCATAGGTTTATTAAAATACATTGATAAAATACTAACTGAAAGAAGTAGAAGGAAAATGAAAAAACTATTAGATTTTAGAAAAAATAAATTGAATTATCTAAACAGATATGTTCTATTTTTCGTTTTGTACTTAATTAGTGATTTAATTGGTGGTAGTTATAAGACAGGTTCATTAGGTTTACCAATTGGTGGAATAGTATTGGCTCCATTAACTCTTTTAACTTCATATTTTTTTGCAGCAATAATTGGCTTTTGGTTCAATTTAACATTCATTAATATTGGTTTTAAAACTTGGATAAAAAAATGGCATAAATTTTCTTTAAATCTCTCACTTTGGTTCTACGACTTTTCATTAATATATCTGCTATATTCTTTATTTATTGGCGGATTAAAACCAATGTAAATTTTAAAATTTGATTAAAATTTAAACTAACCTAAATCCAACGGTTAATTAGTCGTATTCGATACGCTTTACTCTACTAATAGGCAAAGGCAAGTCAGTAGCTTCTACTTTATAGTTTCCATTGTCTGTTTTAAGCGTGTATTTCAGCTATTTCAAAAAGAGATTAAGCGAGTAATAATAAAGAGGTTCTATAGTTACTGTGTATTTCTTTAAAGGAAGCCTTAATGGTTAGGATAAGCTCAATGATTTGTAATTTTTATAGCTTTCTGTAAACTCTCTTAGCTTTTCAAGGTCTTTCAAAAAAAAGTTCGATAATTGGAGTACGTACAATGCGAGAATTTGTAGGTTTTTGACCTCTTTTTCTCGCTTTTATTTTATCTCTGTTCCCCGTTAACATTGACATTACTAAGTTTTCTTTGGGAGTTCGATAACTCATTTTTTTAGGGTCATATTCAATTTGATTTGAGAACAAAATATTTTGAATATCTTTCTTTATTTGTATATCTCCTTTTTCCCAAATTCCTTTGTAATCATTGACTAATTCAAGTGATTCGTCAAGGTAGTTATCGTAGTTCGATAAACTAAACGTGATGTTAGATAGTTCTTTATTTAAAACATCAATATCTGCTTTAATTTTAGTAGATACTTGTTGAAAAATCTCTTTATCAAAAACACCATCATTAGCATCTTTTAACTTACACCTTATCAATTCTTTAGATGACGAAATCCATACATAGCCATCGTTTTCAGAGTCAATTTTATTTACATCAATATTATATGTAATTGGGACCGTAAAAAAGCGTTCTAACCAAGGCACATATATATTAACACCTACATTTGTGCCTATCCAAAGAATTCCGTTTTTATCATTAAACAAATAGGTGATATTATTACTAGAAATTGCACCTTCACTTTTAGATTGTGTAGAAAACGTTTTAAATTCATACCCATCATAACGAATTAGTCCGTTGGGAGTAGCATACCACAAAAACCCATACTTATCTTGTTCTATGGCATTAACAGTATTTTGATTGAACCCTTCTTTATTGGAAATTCTTTCAAAATTTTGAGCATAAATTTGTTGAGTAAATAGAGAGACAACAAAGCAAGTAAAAAATATAATCCTGCGCATGTTATTTTTTTTATTTACTTCAAAAGTATAACTATTTTTCGATAATTTATAATACTATTTTTGCATTTTTTAATACTGTTTCATTTTTTTTGATAAATTAGCACCAATAAAACGAGCCTGTTAAAAAATTTTATCACTCAAGGAAATGATTAATAGCGAACAGCATGTGACTTTAAAGAAAAAATAAATATAAACTCATGAAATTACATTTAATAGATAGAAGTAATAATAATACAGCTATTTCTGTAAAAAAAAATAGCTATCCAAATTTTTTAAAATTATGGCATTATCACTCAGAATTAGAGCTCGTTACAATATTAAAAAGCACTGGAACTCGTTTTATTGGAGATAGTATAAAAAAGTTTCATCCAGAAGATGTAGTATTAATTGGTAAAAATTTGCCACACATGTGGTTAAATGATCCTAAGCATTTTGAACAAAATAGCGAACTAAAAGCGGTAGCAATTTCTATACATTTCAAAGAAGACTTTTTAGGGAACACATTTTTTAATTTACCAGAAATGAAATCCATTTTGCAACTTTTTACAAACGCAAAACAAGGCATTCAATTCAAAAATGTTCCAAAAAAGTTAAGGCAATCAATTGAAAAATTAAATACAGTATCAGATTTTAGTAAAACACATAAATTCATAGCCATTTTATATGAACTTTCAATATATAGCGATTATAAATTGTTAGCTAGTTCTGGCTATGTAAACTCTTTACAACAAGAAGATTCAGCACTATCAAATCAAGTACTTGCTTATATTTTCAAGAATTTTAATAATGAGATTAGTTTAAAGAAAGTTGCTGAAATTTCAAAAATGAATGCATCTGCATTTAGTAGATCTTTTAAACGTGTTCATCGAAAAACATTTTCAAAATATGTAAATGAAATAAGAATAGGATATGCTTGTAAGCTACTAATAGAAGATGATTTGAATATTTCTACGATTGCTTACGAAGCTGGCTTTAACAATTTATCAAATTTTAATAGACAATTTAAAATGATAAAAAAAATAGCACCTTCTGCATACATTAAAAAACATATTAATTATGCAAATTTAAGTGATTAATTCATTTTATTGCAAAAATAGTATCAATATAGGTCAAGTTTTTAGTGGACTTATTTGAAAAGACCCATTATTTTTGTGAAGTAATAAATTATATCTAATTCTAATGAAAAAATCAATTACCATTACAGGTATATTAACAAAAGATATTCGTTTTCCCACTAGTGATTCTCTAGATGGTTCAGATGCAATGAATCCAGATCCAGATTATTCGGCAGCTTATGTTATTTTAGAAACTGACCATCCTGAGCTTGAAGGGCATGGATTAACATTCACTATTGGTCGTGGAAACGAATTATGTGTTGCTGCAATTGAATCCTTATCGCATTTAATTGTAGGTAAAACATTAGAGTCCTTTACTCAAAATATGGGGGATTTTTGGAAAATGATTACTGGAGATAGTCAATTACGTTGGTTAGGACCAGAAAAAGGAGTTATTCATTTAGCAACAGGCGCTATAGTTAATGCAGTTTGGGATTTATACGCTAAAGCCGAAGGAAAACCACTTTGGAAATTGATAGCTGATATGTCTCCAGAAGAATTTGTAAGATGTATAGACTTTACGTATATCACAGATGCTGTTACACCAAATGAAGCATTAGAAATTCTTAAAAAGAACGAAGCTACAAAACAAGAACGAATCAATAATTTATTAGAAAATGGCTACCCTGCCTATACTACTTCTGCTGGTTGGTTGGGTTATAGTGATGATAAAATGCGAAGACTTTGCCAAGAAGCGAAAGCAGAAGGTTTTAAACACATGAAAATAAAAGTTGGTTCAGATTTAGAAGATGATATGCGTCGTGCGCAGATTATTCGTGAAGAAATTGGGGACGATTTGCAGTTAATGATAGATGCTAACCAAAAATGGGATGTAGATGAAGCGATAGAGAACATGGCTTCACTTAAAAAGTTCAATCCATATTGGATTGAAGAACCTACAAGTCCAGATGATATTTTAGGACACGCCAAAATTGCAAAAGCTGTTGCGCCAATTAAAGTAGCAACTGGTGAGCATTGCCAAAACCGTGTAATGTTTAAACAATTAATTATGGCAGACGCATTACAAATCTGTCAAATTGATAGCTGCCGTGTAGGTGGTGTAAACGAAATTTTAGCCATTTTATTAATGGCAGCAAAATATAAAGTCCCAGTTTGTCCGCATGCAGGAGGTGTTGGTTTGTGCGAATATGTACAACATTTATCCATGATAGATTATATATGTGTAAGCGGAACAACTGATGATAGAATTATTGAATATGTAGATCATCTACACAATCATTTCTTTGAACCAGTTATAATTAAAAACGGAGCATATATGCCACCTAAACAACCAGGATATAGTATTACAATGAAACCAGAATCACTGGAAACATACAGTTTTCCTAACGGAGAAGTATGGGCTAAAAAACTACAATTAGCATAATATGATATTTAGTTTAAAAGGAAAAACAGCTATTATTACAGGCGGCGGAAGTGGTATTGGAAAAGCAATTTCAACCACATTTGCAGCACAAGGCGCACACGTTTGTATTCTTGATTTTAGTGAAGATAATGGAAATACTACCGTTTCAGAAATAAAAGAAGCAAATGGTTCTGCAAGTTTTTATCATTGTGATGTTGCTAACCAAGAACGCATAGAAAATATATTTAATGAAATTGCAGAAAAACATACCATAGATATTTTAATAAATAATGCTGGTATTGCACACGTAGGGAACATAGAAAACACAAATGCAGAAGATTTAGATCGCTTATATAATGTAAATATAAAAGGAGTTTATAACGGAATTAAAGCTGCTATTAAACATTTCAAGAAAAATAATAATGGAGTCATCATAAATATGGCTTCTATTGCATCTTCAGTAGGTATTTCAGATAGATTTGCGTATTCTATGACCAAAGGAGCGGTATTAACTATGACGTATTCTGTGGCAAAAGATTATGTAACTAGCGGAATTAGATGTAATTGTATTTCGCCAGCACGTGTACACACACCTTTTGTAGATGGATTTATAAAACAAAATTATCCTGATAATCAAGAGGAAATGTTTGAAAATCTTTCTAAAACACAACCTATAGGGCGTATGGGAAAACCTGTAGAAATAGCAAATCTTGCGCTATATTTATGTAGTGATGAAGCCTCGTTTATAACAGGAACAGATTTTCCTATAGATGGAGGTTTTATAAAATTAAATGGTTAGAAAAAATTAATAAAAAATAGAATTAAAATATAAAATAGATGAAACTCATAAGATTCGGAACAGAAGCCAACGAAAAACCAGGAATTCAATTAGAAAATAAACGTATAGATGTTAGTGCATTTAGAGAAGATTATAATGAAGAATTCTTTGAAACAAATGGATTAGAACGTCTAAAAGCTTGGTTAGAAAGAAACGAAGATGATTGCCCAATAATTGATGATTCAGTTCGTCTAGGATCGCCTATTGCAAGACCTTCAAAACTAGTTTGTGTTGGTTTAAATTATGCAAAACATGCTGAAGAAGCAGGAATGAAAGTTCCTGGAGAGCCGGTTTTATTTTTTAAATCTACTACCGCAATTGTTGGCCCAAATGATGATGTTATAATTCCAAAGAATAGTGAAAAAACAGATTGGGAAGTTGAATTAGCCATCGTAATTGGTAAAAAAGCATCCTATGTTTCTTTAGAAGATGCATACGATTATATTGCAGGTTATGTTTTACATAATGATGTGTCTGAACGTGCTTTTCAAATTGAAAAAGAAGGACAATGGTGTAAAGGGAAAGGGTGTGATACATTTGCTCCTTTAGGGCCATTTTTAGCAACAAAAGAAGAAATAAAAGACCCTAACAACTTACATTTATGGTTAGAGGTTAATGGCGAACGTTTACAAGATTCTTCTACATCAGATTTTATTTTTAATGTACAAGAAGTTGTGTCTTATATAAGTCAATATATGACTTTATTACCTGGAGATGTTATCTCAACAGGAACACCATTTGGGGTAGGTTTTGGTTTTAAACCACAACGCTATTTAAAGCCTGGAGATATAATGCGTTTAGGAATTGATGGATTAGGTGTTTCAGAACAAAAAACGGTAGGGTACAAATAGATGAAAATAGATGCACATCAACATTTTTGGAAATTTAATCCACAACGTGATACGTGGATTAATGAAGAAATGTGTGTGCTAAAACATCATTTTTTACCTGAAGATTTACGACCAATATTACAGGAACATCAATTTGATGGTTGTGTGGCAGTACAAGCAGACACTTCAGAAAAAGAAACAAATTTTTTATTGCAATTAGCAGAAGACAATGATATTATTAAAGGTGTTGTTGGTTGGTTGGATTTGTGTGATGAAAATATTGATGCGCGTTTACATCATTTTTCTAAATTTAAGAAACTAAAAGGATTACGTCATATTGTGCAAGCTGAACCTAATGGTTTTATGCTTCAAAAGAGTTTTCAACGAGGAATAGCTGCATTAGAAAAATACAATCTTACCTATGATATATTGATTTATCACAATCAATTAGAAGATGCAATTGAGTTGGTTAAGAAATTTCCAAATCAGAAATTTATAGTAGATCATTGCGCAAAACCTAATATCAAAGAAGGTGAAATAAACATCTGGAAAAAGAATATCGAACAACTATCCAATTTTAAAAATGTAGCCTGTAAAGTATCTGGATTAACTACAGAAGCAAATTGGAATACTTGGAATAAAAATGAAATTCAAACTTATCTTGATGTTGTTTTTAATGCTTTTGGAAACAATCGTTTACTTTTTGGTAGTGATTGGCCTGTAAGTTTATTGGCAGGTAATTACACAGAAACTGTTGGACTTGTTGAAAATTACATACAGCAATTTTCCAAAATGGAACAACAACAAATCATGGGATTAAATGCCTTAAATTGGTATAACGTAAAACAGTAAAATTATGGATTTAAAATTGAAAGACAAAGTAATTATTGTTACTGGCGGATCAAAAGGCATAGGTAACGGAATCTGTAATTTATTAGCCAAAGAAGGTGCCATTGCTGTAATTGTAGGTAGAAATAAACCTAATGTTTTAGATGCCGTAAAAGCAATAAAAGACAATGGTGGACAAGCATTCCATGCTTTTGCAGAATTAACAGATAAAGAAGCGTGTAAAAAAGCAATAGACAACGTTATTAAAGAATTTGGACGTATAGATGGCTTGGTAAATAACGCAGGCGTAAATGATGGAATTGGGCTAGAAAATGGAAATTATGATGATTTTATGGTTTCTATTCAACGTAATGTTGCACATTATTATGCCATGGTTCATTACGCATTGCCTGAACTCAAAAAAAGTAAAGGAGCAATTGTAAACATTGGTTCAAAAACTTCATTTACTGGTCAAGGAGGAACTTCTGGTTATGCAGCAGCAAATGGAGCAAGAAATGCTTTAACAAGAGAATGGGCAGTAGAATTACTTCCTTTTTCAATACGAGTAAATGCAGTAATAGTTGCAGAATGTTATACACCATTATATAAAAGATGGTTAGACACGTTTCCAAATCCAGAAGAAAAATTAAAAGGCATTACTAAACATATTCCTTTAGAAAATAGAATGACTACAGCTACAGAAATTGCAAATGCTGTCGCCTTTTTATTATCAGAAACATCAAGCCATACTACAGGACAATTATTGTTTGTAGATGGCGGTTATACACATTTAGATAGATCCATATAACTATGACAAACACTACAAAACATCCAATCGTTTCCAAAAAAGTACTTGTTCCTTTTATTTTGATAACATCGTTATTTGCGCTTTGGGGAATTGCAAACGATTTAACAAACCCAATGGTTTCTGCATTTAAAAAAGTAATGCCAGAATTATCAAATGTAGAAGCGTCTTTAGTTCAATTTGCGTTTTATTTTGGGTATTTCTTTATGGCTTTGCCTGCCGCTTTATTCATTAGAAAATTCAGTTATAAATCAGGTATTATAGTTGGTTTATCACTGTATGCTATTGGCGCATTTTTGTTCTTTCCAGCAGCAAAGTATGAAACGTTCAGCTTTTTCTTAATTTCCCTTTGGGTGATAACTTGCGGATTAGCATTTTTAGAAACCACTTCAAATCCATTAATTCTAGCACTAGGCGACAAAGAAACAGCCACACAACGTTTAAATTTAGCACAAGCATTTAATCCTGTAGGATCATTAACAGGAATGGTTATTGCGCAAGTATTTATTATTGATGCATTAAGATCAGACGATTATACTGTTAAGGCATATGAAGCATTATCGTCTTCAGAATTAGCCGTTATTCGTGAAAACGATTTAAACATTATTAGTGTGCCTTATATTGCTTTGGGTATTTTAGTGCTCATAATAATGGCGATAATTATTGCAGTGAAATTTCCTAAATTAGAAGTAGAAGATAAAATCTCATTACCTTCTACTTTTAAAAAATTGTCAAAAAACAAAACCTATTTGATGGGTGTTGTTGCACAGATATTTTATGTAGGTGCACAAATTATGTGTTGGACATTCATATTTCAATACGTAGATAATTTAAATAGTACATTGCCAGAAAGCGGGCAACTTACAGCAACTTGGTTTAACGTGGCAGCAATGCTATTATTCCTTTCTGGAAGATGGGTTGGAACAATTTTGATGAAACGTCATAATCCTTCAAAACTATTGCTTTTATTTGGAATTGGTGGTGTAATAACTACTGCAATTACAGTTTTTGTAGGTGGTAATTTAGGGCTTTACAGTTTAGTAGCAACCTCAATTTTTATGAGCATCATGTTTCCAACCATTTACGGAATTTCATTAAAAAATATGGGAGATGAAGCTAAAATTGGCTCCGCAGGATTAGTAATGGCAATTGTAGGCGGAGCATTGTTGCCAATTGTACAAGGAAGTATTTTAGATATTGGTGGTTCTGGTTTTAACGACGCAAAAATATTAGGTTATATACCAGAAGTAAATTTCTCATTTATTCTTCCATTAATATGTTTAGCAGTTGTAGCATTTTTTGGACTTAAAACTTGGAAGAATGAAAACCAATAGACATTGTTTTTCTCTTGATTTAGTAAATGATGATGAATTAATTTCAGCATATAAAAATCATCACAAAAACGTATGGCCAGAAATTATAAAAAGCATCAAAGACAGTGGTATTGTTTCACTAGATATTTATTTGGTTGAAAACAGATTATTTATGATTATGGAGGTTGACGACACCTTTTCTTTTGAAAAAAAGAACGCTATGGATTTCGAAAATCAAAAAGTGCAACAATGGGAAACCTTAATGTGGAAATACCAACAAGGGTTACCAAAATCAAAACCCAATGAAAAATGGCGATTGATGGAACAAATTTTTAAATTATAAATATCCTATAAAATTATGGAACTAACAATAAATCCTAAATACCCTTCAGTAACTGATTTAAGAAACAGAGCAATGGTGAAAATGCCAAAGTTTGCTTTTGAATATCTAGATGGTGGGTGTAATGAAGATATTAATTTAGATAAAAATCGTTCTGATCTTCAAAAGGTAGAATTAATACCTCAATATTTATCAAAGTTTGATAAATCTGATACGAAAACAGAATTATTTGGGCATACTTATGATGCACCTTTTGGTATTGCACCAGTAGGTTTACAAGGTTTAATGTGGCCTAATTCGCCAGAAATATTAGCAAAAGCAGCTTTTAAGCATAATGTACCTTTTATATTAAGTACTGTAACCACATCTAGTATTGAACGTATTGCAGAACTAACAGAAGGAAAATCTTGGTTTCAATTATATCATCCTGCAGAAGAAAAAGTTAAAAAAGACTTGTTAGATAGAGCTGCAAATACAGGAACAGATGTTTTAGTGATTTTAGCAGATGTACCTACATTTGGTTACAGACCAAGAGATGTTAGAAATGGTTTGGCAATGCCACCATCAATGAGCATCAAAAATATTTTAGAAGTTTTCACAAAACCAGATTGGGCTATTAAAACATTAATTCATGGGCAACCATCTTTTAAAACTATGGAAAAATATATGCCTAAAGGTTTAAATTTAAAAAAACTAGCAGAGTTTATGGACGTAACCTTTTCTGGACGTTTAAATGAAGACAGAATTGCTGCAATAAGAGATCAATGGAAAGGAAAATTAGTAATTAAAGGAGTTGTAAGTGAGCTAGATACTCAAAAAGCCATAAAATTAGGTGTAGATGGCTTAATTGTTTCAAATCATGGTGGGCGACAATTAGATGCTGGTCAATCTTCAATTGTACCAATGACACATTTGGCTAAAAAATACAAGAATCAAATAAAAATTATGGTAGATTCAGGTTTAAGAGGTGGTCCAGATATTGCAAGAGCAATGGCTAGTGGCGCAGAATTTACATTTATGGGGCGAAGTTTTATGTATGGTGTTGGTGCTCTAGGAAAACAAGGTGGTAATCACACAATCTCATTAATGAAAAGAGAATTTCAACAAGTTATGGAACAAGTTTGTTGTGAAAGAGTAGAAGATTTACCACAACATTTACTTACAAAAGATTAGCAAAAAAAAATTAACATATACTTTAGCTCTTCAAAATAGCATCATATAAACCCCTTCAATGATAGTGATTTCAATTTGGGTCTGTAATCAAATAGTTTCCAGCCGCTCCAACTTGCTCCCAAGTTCCGCCTTCATTTGGGTCCCATTCTTCAATACACGCTCTCCCAGTTCGTTCTCCTCCTAAAAGCGTTCCATAAAATTCGAACGAAATTTGTTTCCATTCACCAATTAGAGGATCGTTAGGGTCAACATTTCTATTGTTACTGTTTCCATCGCCATCACCACAACCAGCTAGCAACAGCGGAATACATAATAAAATAATCTTTTTCATTTTAAGTGTTTATTGATTAATACAATCTCAAAATTATGGGTTTAGATATATTATTTTTTTATTTGAGAGCGCTTTGGTTTGCAGAATTATATTATTTAATGTTAGTCTGAGTTTTTTTACTTTTGATTCATAAGAAAGGTTGGTGTACTATATAATATTTCTGCTGTAGGTGGTATTCTATCTAATGAAAAATTTGAATTTGGAAATACAAACGTATCATCATGGTTTTCTAATATTATTTCGGAGGACCAAAATAACTTATACTTGACAGGGTTGAAATCATTAAATGGATTTCACTCTAGTGTTCAAAATAATTCATTTGGGGGTGGTGACATTGTGGTTTTAAAATTGGATAATGAACTTAACATATTATGGGAAAAAGTATTTGGAGGAAGTGGAGAGGAACCTACAGGCTTTGGTAGCCACAATGGAATAAAAACTGTACTGAATAATAATAACCTATTTATGTTTTCAAATGTAAATTCTTCAGACAAAAACTTCGATTTACCTTTCATTTCCAATGGTTCGCATATACGATCTGTGTGGCTAACAGAAATCAAAAATGATTAATAATCAAACACAGTTTTGGGTTTGATTTTTTCTAAGAAGTTAAAAAAAGTTGTTTAAAAAATCCAGTGTTTGTTTCGAAAACAGCTCAATGGGGTGTACAATAATAATCCGTAATTACTTTACTTGTAGAGTGTTACGGATTTTTTAGTTTAATATTTGTACGAATTTTGTACGAATTCACTATTTTAAGTATTAATTTGTTGTGGTTATTAGCCTATTATTTCTTTTAATTTCAATCAATTTTAAAAACTATTCAATCCCAAAGGCTTTTTTTAAAGTGAAGTTTTCATCTAAAAGTGTTGAGTGTATTTCTGAATTACCGTTATCATCTACTACAGTTATTTCAAATTTTCTAGGCTCTTCAGCTTGTTCTATTGATTTTTCGATTGAAAAACGAGGTAAGGAATATTTAAGCGCTATGTCTAAAAGTTTAATTCTCTGTGATGCGTTTAGGCTCTCATAGTCTAAATCGTTTAGGATTTTATCCACTAATTCGTACAAGCTACCACGCAAGTCCATAGGCAACGCCCTACCTCGTTTAGAAATTTTACCAGCTTCTTTTCCACTTTTAGCATCAAAAGGCATTTATGTTATTTTACGTTATTATTTAAAATATTGGGGGTTTACTTCCCATTGACTAGTTCGCATATCCCAACGAAAAGCGTTAGAAGTTACACGTTGTATATCGCCTTTATAGACGTGATAATATTGTTGTAAATCTTCAACGCTTGCTATCAAATTCTGGATAGCTTTTAAACGCTCATTTTCTTGTTCATTCTTAGTATATTGAATGAATTGCTCTTTATCTACTTTAGTAAAAGGAGAGCCTTCCTTATCAAATAATAATTGATTTTTATTCTCTTCAAACTCGACTTGAATGTTGTATAATTTGTTTAGGTCAATATCAAGTAAACTCAGCACTTTATCTGGCGACAAATTCAGTGATTTAAGACTTTTATTCTTATCTATTATCTTGTTAGTGGTATAAGATATAAAGTCCTCGCTAAACGCTTTTAAATCATCAATAGTGACGTGTTTTTTAGCCTCATCTATTGCTGCTTGTAGTAAAGTGATTTTAGTCTCTGCGACCTTTTCAGCTTGCTTTAACCCTTCGTTGTTTATCGTTATCATTTTCTTTTTAAATCCCATATTATCCTTTTATTACTTTTACTGTTGATTTACCAGCTCTCTGGTTTATTAAATTCCTTATAATCTGCGAGAATGAATCTGAGGCTCTTGAATCTGTTTGTTTCCTTAGATTTGTTAACTCAGCTCTTGTTAGCTTTAAATTGACCTCAATCATTTCTGGAGTGTCGTTACTTAGGTGTGTGTAGTATTTACTCATTTGAAAGGATTTTTGTTAGTTCGTGTCGCAAGTAGGACGATAATTTTAATCTGTTTTGTTTAGCTTTTTCTTGAAGTTTGGCTTTGTCCTTTGTGGACATTCTAATTGGCACTATTTCATTCATAGGATTTATTTTAGGTTCGTATATTAATATATAAAGGATGTAATATTATTTTGTATTTTTACTTTACTAAAAACAGTTAAATATTATTTACTATGAAGAAATCATTATTTTCCCTTGCATTACTATTTTTACTATTCTCTTGTGGAGAGGCTAATCCAAATGCTGAATTTGAAAAGAAAATATATCAAAAAATTGATGTTGCGGGAATGGGGATGCTTGAAGATTTAAAAATTCAAAGCGTGGAAAAAGTAAACGACACAACCTACAAGGCTACCCACACTTTTACAAACCCAATGTTGGACAAAGAAATGAGAATTTCAAGAAGTTATTTTTTTACACTAGATGGCTCTTCAATAATTGATTATGAAGACATTACAGTAGAGATGAAAAGTCAAGGAGAGTGGGTAAAAGCAGGTTTTTAAAATTAAATAATTAAAAATGGGTTTATTTAGTTTTTTGTTTGGTAAAAATGCTGAAGTCAGTGATGAACAATGGCAAGAGCTGAAACAATCTAAAGAATGGAAACAGCAAGAAGCTGAAGACAAGTCTTTTTCTAAACTTTTGAATAGAAATATTAAAGGAGCTAAACACGAAAAAGAAGGAAGGATTGATTTAGCAATTAAACTTTATGAAAAGAATATTTCTGAAAACTTTGAGGGTAACCGCCCTTATGACAGATTAGCAATAATTTACAGAAAGCAAGAAGATTTAGAAAATGAAATAAGGGTATTAAATAAGGCAATAGAAGTCTTTTCTAACTTATTAAAATCAAGTCCAAGACAAGATATAAAACCTAAACTTGAAAAATTCAAGAGTAGATTAGAGAAAGCCAAATCAATAAAAAAGCCACTCAATTAAGAATTATACATTGAAAAACTGTAATCCTAATTAAATGAAAAATTACATATTTCTATTATTTGTTACTGCATTATTTAGTGTTAATGCTCAAAAGAAGCCAGAAGATAAATTGGAATTTAAAAATGTATCTAACTCTGTCAATAATCAAAGCAAGGTAAAAACTGACAGACAAGTTTTAAACGAACTCATTAAAATAATTAATTCAAATAACCTTCAATTGTTTGATAAAATTTATCCTTCACAATCAAACAAAAAAGATGAATTTATTGAAATCGGAAACAAAACTTTAAAAGTTATAAATAGAAGAACAAATGGAGTTGATTTATTTGGCGGAGTTACCCATAGTTTGTCCTTTTATTTTGATGAAGAAGAATTAATAATGCTTGAAACAACGCCATCAGACCTCACTTTTTCAAAAATGAAATTTGATGAAGTTATAAAGAGTTCACCAGTATACTCACTCGTTACAGAAAAAGGGAACATTAAAATTCATAATGAATATTTCCCATACAATAATAACATTATTATAAATACTTGGCGTCCGATTAAAGAGTATGAGTTTAAAAGCAATGGGGTCTACGATGACTTCACTTATACTACAAATGATATTTTTTTTTTAACAATAGCAAGAAAAAATGTATTTCAAGAAATGGTAGAACCTATGATAAAAAACAATTTTTAAAGAAAGGGAAATCTCCAAAAGCGCTGTCTTAAAAGTCAAAATCTTAGTTTCTTTTGGCAAAAACAATGTAGTTGATGGAGGGGCTTCTGTGCCAGACTTCTTTACTAAAATTTTAGATTATAGAAAGTTTGATGAAAATAATGAAGTAATTAACGTCAGAGAAGTTTACACCTTCCCTAACGATGCATCTGTAAAAGGAAAAGACATTGAAAATTATAAAGTAAAATCATTATCAATTTAATTATGAAAAATTTATTTACCACAGTAATTCTTTTATTTAGTTTTATAGTCAACTCGCAATGTATTAAGGGTGACTGTCAAAACGGAGAAGGAACTTATAAATATATTGACGAAGGAACTTTTGTAGGAGTTTTTAAAAATGGAGATGCTTTTAAGGGGGTATTCACGAATACAATGTTTTCTAAGCCAATTGTTTTTGAAGGGTATTTTATAGATACAGATAATGGCCCGGTTATAGATTCATCAAAAAAAGGAAAAATGATTCATTTTTCTAATTATGAATTAGAGGGATTTATCACAGAAATTATTACTGATGAAAACGGTAGAAAACTATATGATTGGGTGTTGAATGGTCTTGGAGAGAAAAAATTTCTTACACAAAATGGCGGGTTTCAAGTTGAAAAAGGAAGCTTCATTAATAATATTTTAAATGATGAAAATGGAACAATTATTTATTCTAATGGCACTAAGTACTTTGGTGGAGTTGTAAATGGAAAAAGACAAGGTCTAGGTAAAGAAACAACTCCAGACGGGGGAATACAGCGAGATGGTAATTGGTATGATGGCGAATGGATAGATGCAAATAAAAACAATCCGAATGCAATACCTATTTCCTTTGACGGAAGTAGTATAATGGTTGATGTGGATTTTAACGGAACTAAAATCCAGATGACTTTGGATACAGGTGCTTCAACAACCTCACTAAACAAGATTGAATTTTATTCCCTTGTGGCTTTAGGTCAAATTAAAATTAAAAATGAACAAGATGGCTCGTTTACCATTGCCAATGGCGATGTTGTTAAAGGAAAAATATATGTAATTAATAAAATGAAAATAGGCTCTTACGAGATTAAAAATGTAGAGCTTGGTGTTTTAGGAGATAAAGCCTCTAACTTACTTGGACTTAATGCTTTGTTACAGCCAACCAACTCAATCAATATAGACATAAATTCTGGAGAGCTGAGTTTCTAAACTACGTAGATATTTAATTAATGTTTTTTACAATTTAACTTAAAATCAATTTATTATGAAAAAATTATTTTATACACTCGCTTTACTTATTTCTTTTAGCTCTTTTGGGCAAGATTTTATTGGTAAAAGAGTGAATTTTAAAGATTTTAAAAACTCTAAGAACATAAATTTATCAATATCAATACCTGATGGTTGGAATAGAAATTATGTAAACACAAGTAATGATAATGATAATTTTGTAGCAAGTTTTGTTAATAAAACTTCAACGAAAATTATTGGTTTTGAATTATTTATCACAGAAGTACCATTTAAAAACATATCAAAACTCTGAGTTTAAGCAGCTATTCACTTCTAAAGAATATTTAAACAACTTACCTTATGTTGTAATTAATCAAAATTCATATTATGTTAAGGGAAACTTGTTTTTAGAAGAAATATTTATTTATAATAAACAAAAAATAATAGCCTTTAAAACACTTAAAGGTGGTAAACTAATTAACATTGTACTTAGTTCTACTTCAATAAATGACTGGAAAAATGATGTTTACTTATTTAGAAAAATATTTGATACTATAGAAATAAATTAAACTATGGAAAAAGGAATAAAATTAATTATTATAATTATAGTTTTTACTCTGTTATTTTTGCTAGTGTTTAACTTAAAACGGTGGTTAAGAAAGAAAGGATATCCTAATAATAATAAAGTTGTTAAACAAGAAATAATTAAAAATGAAGAGAATAATAATGTTTCGAGCAGCCATTTTAGTAAAGACGATATTCCATTTTTTATTATTGCTATAGTAGTAGCTATATTGTATATTTTAGGAACAGGCGGTTTTCCATCATATAGGTCACTAATTCGTACAATTTATTCTAGTATTGGTGCAATTTTTGGAACTTTATTAATTCCTGCTATTATTTCTTGGGTTATAGATACAATTAGAAATAGAAAAACTAATGAATTTCCTTTAATTTTTCTTATAACAACAATTGCCTTTTTAACATTCGCTTTCTTTAGGTTTTAGAATGTGTCGAGATGGTGTTATTTAATGTTCTATCAAAAAGCATAATAATCCAAAAGTTCATTAGTCCTATGCGATACGCTTTACTTTAGTTATTGGCAAAGGCAAATCAGTAGCTTCTACTTTATAGCTTCCATTGTCTGTTTTAAGTGTGTATTTGAGTAACTTCCAAAAGTGATAAAACGAGTGAAAATATAAAGAGGTTCTATAACTACTGTGTATGTCTTTAAAGTAAGCCTAAAGGGTTATGATAAGCTCAGTAGTTTGTGTTTTTTATAGGATTCTGTAAACTCTCTAAGCTTTTCAAGGTCTTTCAAGAAAAAGTTCGATAATTGGAGTACGTTGTGTACAATTTATCCCCAAAAATAATTTATTGTTTTTGGGGTGTATATTTTATCAAAAAATTACTTATATTTAACATTAAATTAATCAAAAATAAAAAATATGGAAACTAAAGTAATCCCATTCGTTCCCTCAGTAACAGATGTCAATCCTGCAGGTGCAGCTGCAACTCAATTACAAGACTTAATAAACACAACAATTAGCGAAGGCTGGGAGTTTGTGACAATAACTTCAATGTCAACTAGCGTTAAGGCGACCGGGTGCGGAAAGTCCAATGCTCCCGCAATAAAAACTTCAATCCAACTTTTGATATTTAAAAAATAATGATAGTTTGGCTTGCCAAAAAAGCTATTGAGTATTATTGGAACACACGTCCTGAAAATCAACGTAAAATTTGCATCTATCGAATCACTTGTTCAAGGCATGTTTACAATGAGTTCGGAAATAATGGATGTATCGCAGGAATACGAGCTTATTTTTACAGAATGAAAAGCTGTAATCATGGCTATAAGTTAAGTTTAAAAAAAGATATGGTTGTAATAAAGGATTGTAATGGAAATTTAATACTCGAAAATGACATTAACCCTTTAATTGTGAAAGAATTTAAAAATTAATGTCATTTTTAATTTTTGTAATTTTCACTGAAAACTTTTAATTTCTTTAAATCCTCCAAGAATAAGTTCGATAATTGGAGTACGTTGTGTACGAATAAATCGAAAAGCAAGCTAAAACATAAAGCTTGCTTTTTTATTTTTGGGGATATATTTTTTCAAACCGACCGCTTCGCTAAATTACGCACCCAT
>Ga0209534_10002424_pt1 | contig 18500 bp, 18 predicted proteins | sample COG_07_FD_184751 | JGI IMG/M metagenome (GOLD analysis project Ga0209534, IMG submission 184751) | Pelagic Microbial community sample from North Sea - COGITO 998_met_07 (SPAdes) (version 2) | ecosystem: Environmental > Aquatic > Marine > Neritic zone/Coastal water | place: Helgoland, sampling...
AATCCGACTTGGGCTCATCCAATAGCGCAAGGTCCGAAGATCCCCTGCTTTCTCCCGTAGGACGTATGCGGTATTAGCGTGCGTTTCCACACGTTGTCCCCCACTATTGGGCAGATTCCCAAGCATTACTCACCCGTCCGCCGCTCTACTCACCCCGAAGGGATTTCGCGCTCGACTTGCATGTGTTAGGCCTGCCGCCAGCGTTCAATCTGAGCCATGATCAAACTCTTCAGTTTAATCGTTTAACCTCACCAATTAAGGAGAGGGAATGGTTACGCAAAACTTGCTTATACCATTCAAAATCTCAGTTTTATAAACTGTACGCTTACCACATTCATAAATGAATCGATGAGTTACTTGCTTATAATGTTTAATAATCCAACATCAATTAGCAAGTACCCACACGCATTGCTTGATTAAATTTTTAAAGAACAGTTCGCTCCTCGGAGCGGGACGCGTATTCTATAGATCGCAGCCCCTTTGTCAACAGCTTGAGTGAAATAAAACTACTAATAATCACTCGGTTAACGACCCTTCAAATTTGCCTCTCGGCGGTCTCGTTGGGAGCGCGCATTCTAGCGCCGTAAACCTACTTGTCAACCAATAACTAAAAATAAATGTCATGCGTTTATTCCTGCTATTTTTGCCGCTTTTTCCTAAGTGGCTCACCCTGTTGGGAGCGCGCATTCTACAGACCGGCTGCAGACTGTCAACAAGTATTTGGTTTTATTTTTTGTACTGAGCTTAAGCGCTCGGAGAGGTCACTCAACAGATTCAAACAGGTGGTATTTTTTCTTGCCCAGTCGAACCAAAAAGAAGCGGCCAAACAGCGCATGACGGACGTCAAATATCTCCTCCGATCGCATGTTGTCTTGAGCACCCTGTGGCCGACCATTTATAAATACTGAATTCCGCCCCAATGCATCTTTTATTTCGCGCCCAGCCTTGGCCATACCGCATTCAACTAACAAGCTAGTGAGAGGCTTGCCGCTGACATCGGTAAGCGACAATTCCGAAGACGGCATACCATCAAGACGAAGCTGTTCAAAATCAGATTCTGGCAATTGATTGGGATCCCCACTAAACAGCGCCTCGGTAATCCGCAACGCAGCTGCCAGCCCTTCCTCACCATGCACCAACCGAGTAGCCTCTCGCGCTAATACTGCTTGCGCCTGAGGCCGACCTTGGGCTTCGAGATCCGCCGCCTCAATTGAGTCAATCTCTTCGAGCGGCAGGAAGGTGAAGTAGCGCAAGAATTTGTAGACATCGGCATCAGCGGAGTTGAGCCAGAACTGATAAAAGGCTAGTGGTGATGTTTTTGATGGATCGAGCCAAACCGCACCAGCTTCAGTCTTGCCAAATTTGGTACCATCAGCCTTGGTAATTAGAGGGACTGTCAACGCAAAGCACTGCGCCTGATTTTGCCTCCGCGCCAGATCGATGCCGCCTACTATATTGCCCCACTGGTCGCTGCCACCTATTTGCACTGTGCAGTCATGACGGCGATTCAACTCAGCAAAATCCATCCCCTGCAGTAAGGAGTAGGAGAACTCGGTAAATGAAATTCCTGCACCTTCTCGCTCTAGGCGGAGCTTCACCGACTCTTTATTAATCATGTTATTGACCGAGAAGTGCTTGCCCACATCACGCAAAAACTCCAATGCAGACATCTGCGCGGTCCAATCGAGATTGTTTACGACCAGTGCGGAATTCTGACCACAGTCAAAATCGATAAATTGACTGACCTGACCTTTAATCTTGTCTGCCCAGCCGGAAATAATTTCGGGGGTATTGAGTTTACGCTCAGCTGCCTTAAAGCTGGGATCTCCAATCATACCGGTCGCACCCCCAACCAGAGCAATCGGGGTATGCCCCGCCTGCTGGAATCGCTTGAGCACTAGCAGCGGTACTAAGTGCCCCAGATGCAAACTGTCCGCAGTGGGATCAAAGCCACAATAGAGCGTGCGCGACTGATCCAGATGACTTTCCAACTCACTATCTGCTGAGACCTGCGCGACCAGGCCACGCTGGCGCAATTGATTGACTAACTGACTGCCACTTTGATTCATTGCAACGGATTTCACTGGTATCTAATTTGGAGCGCCAACTCTACACATTGGCGGGGCAAATACAAGATCTTCTCGGCCCTCTGCTACTCGAATCTGATGGCAGAGGCACAATCCGAAGAGGCGTAAAGCGTGCATAGCTCTCTGTAACTCCTCAATTGATTAAGCTAAACTTGGCACAATTCGCCAACCTGACCGCTTATGACCGACATCACAAGACAGATAAAACAGAAGGCTGAGCATTTTTTGCATATCCTGCTGAACGTCTTTCCGCGGCGCCATCTTCTTGCGGCTTCGGTGGTCGCTGCCTGTCTGGTGGGTTTAATAATTTATCCCGCGACAGATGCCGAGGCAAAGAAACAGCTGGCCGTAAAAATCACCTTACCCGTTGATCTGCCCACTCAAGAGTTGGCCAGTGAAGAACTTGATCCGCCACTGCGCTGGATCGAACAGACCGTAGGCGCTGGCGACAGCCTTTCAACAATTTTCAGTCGAGCTAAACTCACCGCAGCGGATGTCTATAAAATCAGCTCATCCAAAGATGGCAAGTTACTGCGCAATCTATTCCCCGGAGAGTCCTTTCGTTTCGGTCTAAACGCTGCCAACGAGCTTGAGCAGCTGCATTATATCCAGTCAGTCTTGCTGAGCCGCATATATAGTCGCGACGGCGATAGCTACAGCTCCAAGCTAGTGGAACTGATACCCGATACGCTACTGACTTACCGCGAAGGCACCATTGATGACTCGCTCTATCTCTCTGCACAGCAAGCCAATCTGCCGGACAAACTGATTATGGAGCTGGCCAATATCTTTGCCTGGGATATTGATTTTGTCTTTGATATCCGCGAGGGAGACTCCTTCTCTATTTTGTATGAAGAGAAATACCTCAACGGTGAGAAACTTGGTGTGGGTAATATTGCTGCCGCGTCATTTACTAACCGCGGCAAAATCTATCAGGCTGTCCGCTATACTGACAGCACTGGCAACAGCAGCTATTACACGCCCGACGGACTGAGTATGCGCAAGGCATTTTTGCGCGCGCCCCTGGATTTTATGTATGTAAGTTCCAGCTTTAAGCCCAAGCGCTTCCATCCGATTCTGAAACGCTGGAAAGCCCACCGTGGCATTGACTACCGCGCATCGACCGGCACTCCTATCAAGGCAGCAGGAGACGGCAAAATAATCGCGTCGAGCCATAACAAGTACAATGGCAAGTACGTATTTATTCAACACGGCAACAATATTGTCACCAAATACCTGCACATGTCCAAACGCGCCATAAGCCGTGGCAAGCGCGTTAAGCAGGGGGATATCATAGGTTATGTCGGCGCGACAGGTCTCGCCGAAGCACCGCATCTGCACTATGAATTTCTGGTCAATGGCGTACACCGCAATCCGCGCACGGTAAAACTGCCACAGGCTGACCCAATATCGAAGAGCGAACTAGCCGCCTTTAAATTGGCTACCGCACCTGTATTGACTCAGCTTGCGCAAAATCAAGCGCCCGCTGAATTTGCACTCAACGGGGCTCGGGCCGCCAATCAGGCAGGATCCACCAGTGCCAACTAGGCTTTTCTGATGTCGAACCAGGAAATCTATATTGGACTCATGTCCGGCACCAGCATTGACAGTGTCGATGCTGCAGCAATAACGTTTTATGATGGCAAAGTGCAATTGCTAGGCACCCATTCACACAGCATTCCGGGGCCGCTAAAACAGCAGATCGTCGATCTCTGCCAGCCAGGCAAGGACAATCTGCAATTGCTCGGCGAAACCGACAGTGTGCTCGGCGAGCTATTTGCTGAGGCTGCCCTGGCATTAATGACAGCGGAGGATATCGCGCCATCGCAGGTGGCCGCCATTGGCTGCCACGGGCAGACCGTCCGGCATATACCCCCAGCAGCGGGTGCCTTTGCATTTACGCAGCAAATTGGCGACGCCAATATCATTGCTGCGCGAACGGGCTGTAACGTGATTGCGGATTTTAGACGCAAAGATATGGCGCTCGGCGGACACGGTGCGCCACTGGTTCCCGCTTTCCACCGCACCCTGTTCGCAAGTACGGAGAAAAGTCGTGTTATCGCCAATATCGGCGGCGTTTCGAATATTACCGTGTTGCCAAAAAACGGCCGTTGCTATGGCTTTGATACTGGTCCAGGCAATCTTCTACTGGACGCCTGGTGTGCCAAACATACCGGCCAGGCCTTTGACGACAGGGGCGATTGGGCCGCGAGTGGAGAGCCTGACGCCACACTCCTAAAGCAATTTCTGGGGCATCCTTTTATCAGCCAATCGGCACCGAAAAGCACCGGCCGGGAAACCTTTAATCCAGACTGGCTGGCGCAGCAGCTAACCGGCCACACATTGGCAGCGGAAGACATTCAGGCGACTCTGGTCTGCTTTACTGCAGTATCTCTTGCAGACGCAGTCAAAGCTCTGCAAGAGCAAATCGATGAAGTCTATGTTTGCGGAGGCGGCGTATTTAATGATCAGTTGATGACACAGTTAAGACTAAATCTGGGCGTTACCCCAGTTGCCTCAACTGGCACTCTGGGTATGGACCCGACCTGGGTTGAAGCCTGCGCATTTGCTTGGCTGGCACATCAACATATTAAGGGCTTGCCGGGCAACCTACCCGCAGTCACAGGCGCCAGTAGAGAGACCATTCTCGGCGCGCACTATCTTCCATAACAGGCTTTTCGAGGCGTGACTGTAGAATAAATGGTCTGTGTTGAGACTTAAATGGAAAATGACGCTCCACATCCACAGGTTGTCGAGGCGTTAGGATTGGTAATCAGAAATCGCGACCCCATCAGGCCCTCTTCATAGTCTACCGTCGACCCAACAAGGTACTGGTAACTCAAAGAATCGATCAATACAGTAACATTATCCCTTGTCACTGCCGAGTCATCTTCCGCCTGCAGCTCTTCAAAGGAGAATCCGTATTGAAACCCTGAGCAACCACCCCCTGTCACATAGACACGCAGTTTTAAATCGTCGTTGCCCTCTTCCACTTTTAGAGCTTGAACTTTGGCCACCGCACTATCGGTTACATTTAGCGGTGAAGGGATATATGTTTCAATACCTGACATTATTTCTCCGTGCCTGCTGAAAGCAGCTAAGACTATTTAACCCGACTGACTACAATCCATAGCCAAACGGCGCCGAGGTCCGATTATGCGGCCCAGGCCAATTGCAATGAAAACTATTTTTTGTACTCTTTCGAGTCAGCCGGAAACTGGCTGATATTTGTCGCGGGCTGATGATAAACAAAACTGCCGGCAACTTCAGCGCCTTTCTCAATTTCGATCAGCTTGTAGTTCAGATTTCCTTCGACCAAAGCTTTGGCGGCCAGTTTAATCAGCTTTTTAGCGAACAGATTACCTTTAACCCTGCCGTTGATGATCAATGTACCCACGGAGATATCACCGTGCACTGTTCCACTATTAAGTATGCGCAACCTGGACTGTTCGTCTGACGAAGTGATATTGCCAACCACAGTCCCTTCAATTTCCAGATGACCCGAGAATTCCAGATCACCGGTCAAGGTAGTCCCGGCCGCTACTAGTGTCGTCTCACCCAAACCGGCGGGCCCGGTCTTTTTACCGTTGCCAAACATATTCTAGTCCTCTACCTTCCAATCAAATTTTTGATCAAACTGTGGTTTTTCCATCCACGGATAACGTAACAACACCCTTATATACTCAGGCTCAAAGTTTTCCGGCAGCGTCAGAATGCCACGATTAATCGAGAAATATTTGAACTCCAGTCGCAGCGGGAGCTCTCCAATATCTGTATCCAATTCCTGAAATGACAGGTCAGTTGATTCGCCATTCAGATTACCGGATAGCGACAATTCTGCAAGTACCTGCAGGGTCTTCATCTTCACTGTCTTTTGTCGGGCTACCCAGCGATATTCGATACGCCCATCATCTAACGAGCTCAGACGGAACTCAGCCACTGACAAACCATCGGGCTGATTCTTGTCACGCAGCAGCTCTCGATAAAGCTTTAACTCTTCATCGCGCTGATAAATACTGCGCTGCAAAACAATCATCTCTTGTCGGCTATTTTCCAGCGCCGCCTCATCTACCTTCAACCCCAGACGAAGTCGGCCCAGTTCCTCTTGCTGCTCAGCAACCGTATTGCTCAGATCTCTAAACAAAGTCTCTAACCGCCGCTTCTCCTGCATCTCCTGACTGAATGAACGGTCACCCCAGAACTTGCCAGAAAAGAGCGCCAGCAGAACCAGTGCGCAAAGCCCAAACACAGCGAGGTAGACCAGCCTCGGGCGATATGAGACAACGATAGACTTGACCTCTGACATCAGGGCAACAGCGCTGGCGCAGCCAATCCGGTCTTTTCAGGGAGTCCACAGGCAATATTCATACACTGTATCGCCTGACCTGACGCTCCTTTGGTGAGATTATCCTCAACCACCAGCACAACCACTTTTGTACCACCATTAGGACGATGAACGGCAATGCGGCAATAGTTTGAACCGCGAACCGAGCTGGTCTGTGGGTGACTGCCTGCCGGCATGACATCGACGAACGGCTCGTCAGCATAGCGCGTCTCAAATAACGCCTGCACATCCACGCCAGGATCAGTGAGATTTGCGTACAGCGTTGTATGAATGCCACGGTTTATCGGCAACAGATGCGGGACAAAGGTTAGATTAACCACTTCTGCTGTGGCGCCGGTAGCAGCAACCATGTCGGTCAAACCCTGAACAATCTCCGGGTGATGACGATGTCCGGAAGCAGCGTAGGCTTTAAAACTGTCGCTGACTTCACTATGCAAATTATTGATACTGGCCTGTCGCCCTGCACCACTGACGCCCGAGGCCGAATTTGCAATCAGGTCATGGGTATCCACACAGCCCGCCTCGAGCAGCGGCAAAAAACCCAGCTGCACACTGGTGGGATAGCAGCCCGGGCAGGCGATTAAGGTCGCACTGGCAATGGCCTCACGGTTTAGCTCCGGCAGCCCGTATACGGCTTGAGCTATCAATTCCGGCGCACCGTGCGGCTGGCCGTACCAACTTTCCCACAGCGCTACATTGCGGATCCTAAAATCGGCAGAGAGATCGATTACCTTAACGCCGGCATTGAGAATATCTGCAACCATGCTCTGGGCGACGCCATGGGGAGTGGCAAAAAATACAATATCGCACTGCCCCAGAGTCTCTACATCGGGAAGCGAAAACACCAGATCGACTATACCTCTCAAACTCGGATAGAGATCCGCAACCGGCTTACCCTGTTCGCTGCGCGAGGTTATCACCACCACTTCCGCCTGCGGATGGACGGCCAATAGCCTGAGCAGTTCTGCTCCGGTGTAGCCTGTTGCCCCAACAATACCTACTTTAATCACGTGCCTTCTCTTTTCGTTATCCAGAAATATTTTGTCGGTCTATAATACCCGAATCTTTTAGTAGCTGTGGGATTTATGGCCGGACTGTTTTAGCTGAACTGTTTAGCCGAACCGTCCATTTCGCCTGTATCCCTGAACAGCTATACAGTGCAACAACAAAACGATTTTTCAGGGGGTAACAGGTGTACGAGTGGGTTCTGGCTTTTCATATCATTGCAGTGATCTGCTGGTTTGCCGCACTGTTCTATCTGCCCCGGCTGTTTGTCTATCACGCCATGTCTGAAGACAGTCTTAGCATCGAGCGCTTTATTGTCATGGAGCGCAAACTCTACCGAGGTATCGCCACACCTTCGATGATTGCCACTGTTGCACTCGGTGCCTGGCTGGCCTCCATGTCGCTCGACTACTACCTTAGCCAGCTATGGTTTCAGCTTAAGGTGCTGCTAATTGTGGTGTTGATTGCCTACCACTTTGCGTGCGCTTATCACCTCAAACAACTGCTCGATGGCACCAGCATAAAATCACATATTTACTTTCGATTTTTTAATGAGATTCCGGTCCTGTTTCTAATCGCCATCGTCATTTTAGTGGTTGTTAAACCCTTTTCCTGAGAGCAGCCATCCAGCGCCCAAATCATGCCGTATTTAAAAGTCGCCCCCAAGTGACTTACCGAACAGACATTCATCAGCAAAAAAAGTGCGTCTCTGGGATAATAGCGGTTCAGCCGTTCGCACCTTAAACACACTAATCAATCAGGAATTTCTAATGACCCACGTCGGCCCTCGCTCACAACAACTTTTCGAAGCAGCTCAAAAGCATATTCCCGGTGGCGTAAACTCCCCGGTTCGAGCATTCCGCGCAGTGGGCGGCACGCCGGTGTTTTTTGAACGTGCTCAAGGTGCCTATATGTTTGACGCTGACGGCAAACGCTACGTCGACTACGTCATGTCTTGGGGACCGATGATTCTTGGTCACGGCCATCCAGTGGTGTTGGATGCTATCCGTGAGCAACTCGATAAAGCCATGACCTTTGGCACCCCAACTGAGCTGGAAATTCTGCTCGCCGACAAGGTCTGCGAGCAGGTTCCTGGAATGGAAATGGTGCGCATGGTCAATTCTGGGACCGAAGCCACCATGAGTGCTATCCGCTTAGCGAGAGGCTATACCGGTCGCGACAAGATTGTAAAATTTGAAGGCTGTTATCACGGGCATTCTGACTCGCTGCTGGTCAAAGCCGGATCTGGCGCACTCACCCTTGGCGTGCCCAGCTCGCCGGGCGTGCCGGCCTCTCTTGCCGATCACACCATTACCCTGACCTACAATAATATCGAGCAGGTCAAACAGACCTTCGCCGAAATTGGCGATCAGATCGCCTGCATTATCGTCGAACCCGTGGTCGGCAATATGAACTGTGTACCGCCGATTCCCGGGTTTTTACAGGCTCTGCGAGACTCTTGCACTGAATCCGGTGCTGTTTTAATTATCGATGAAGTAATGACGGGATTCCGAATTGGTCCCCAAGGAGCAGGTGCTTACTACGGTGTAAAGCCTGATCTAATATGCCTCGGAAAAGTCATCGGGGGTGGTATGCCGGTGGGCGCCTTTGGTGGTAAGCGTGAAATTATGCAGCAAATTGCACCGCTGGGTCCGGTCTATCAGGCCGGTACTCTTTCCGGCAATCCAGTTGCCATGGCAGCCGGCTTGGCCACACTCAATCAAGTCTCTCAGCCCGGCTTTCTCGATCCGCTGGTAACTCACACCGACCAGCTGGTAAAAGGTCTGCGCGAACGCGCGGCAGCAGCCGGCATCGCCATGACCAGCAACCACGTGGGCACCATGTGGGGCCTGTTCTTCACCGAAGAAGAACATATCATCAATTATCAGCAAGTGATGCAGTGCGATACCGAACGTTTCGGTAAATTTTTCCATGGCATGCTTGATGCCGGTATTTATCTAGCGCCAGCGTCCTATGAAGCGGGCTTTATGTCGGCTGCGCACACCGATGACGATATCCAATTTACCTTGGATGCCGCCGAGGCTGTATTTAAAACTCTCTAGGCGCCGCAGTCGAATCGTTGATTTGAGGCGCCGTTCGAGAAAAGATAGTCACACCTGAGTGGCAAATTTTTCGTATTATGGCGCCCTGAACAATTTATCGTTTCAAGCCACCTACTTTTGGAGCATCCATGAGCTTTTCAAGTCAACGCGGGTCCTACCCCTACACCCGCATGCGCCGAGCCCGAGCGACGAATTTTGCACGTCGCTTGGTGCGCGAATCAGCACTGAGCGCCAATGACCTGATTTTGCCGTTGTTTGTGGTGGAAGGCAGCCAACAGCGTCAAGCAGTTGCTTCCATGCCCGGGGTCGAACGGCTATCGATTGACTTGCTGGTGGAAGAGGCTCTCGAAGTCACGGCGCTGGGGATCCCGGCAGTCGCACTATTTCCGGTTACGCCGCAAGACAAAAAGTCACTGCTCGCCGAGGAAGCTTTCAATCCCGACGGGCTGGCTCAACGGGCGGTCAGAGCGATCAAACAAGCCGTACCCGAACTGGGTGTGATCACGGATGTTGCACTGGATCCATTTACCACCCATGGTCAGGACGGCATTATCGATGAACAGTCCGGGTATGTGCTGAACGATATTACGGTTGAAACCCTTGCCAAACAGGCGCTCTCTCATGCCGAGGCGGGTGCCGATATTGTCGCGCCATCAGATATGATGGACGGTCGTATCTGTGTTATCCGCGAAGAACTCGAAGAGCATGGCTTTGTGAACACAATGATCATGGCGTACGCGGCTAAGTTTGCCTCCAGCTATTATGGCCCGTTTCGGGATGCAGTCGGTTCAGCTGGCAATATTAAAGGTGGTGATAAAAAGACCTATCAGATGGATCCCGCCAATAGCGACGAAGCTCTCCACGAGTGCGCGCTGGATCTCGAAGAAGGGGCGGATATGATTATGGTTAAACCCGGCATGCCCTACCTGGATATTATTCGCCGCGTTAAAGATGAGCTCAAAGCGCCAACCTTCGCCTATCAGGTCAGCGGCGAATACGCGATGCACTGTGCAGCATTCGATAAGGGCTGGCTACAGCGCGATGCCGTTATCCTCGAATCACTGCTGGCATTCAAACGCGCCGGTGCCGACGGCATTCTCAGCTACTTCGCCAAGGATGCGGCACGGTTGCTGAATAATCAGTCCCCCGCACACTAATGCTGAGACTCGATAAATACATCAGCAATGCCACTGATCTGTCACGCAGCGAAGTAAAGCGCTACATAAAGTTCGGCGATGTCACCATCGACGACCAGCCGGCGACCAACCCTGCACAAAAAGTCAGCGGCACTGAGTCGATCTGCATCGACGGCTCGGCAATCCATCTGCCACAAAGTCGTTACTTTATGCTTAACAAACCGGTCGGCGTAGTCTCTGCAACCAAGGATAACAACAATACCACTGCCCTTGATCTGATCTATGAGCACCGCAGTGCGGAACTGCAGATTGCCGGGCGCCTGGATATAGACACTACCGGACTGCTGCTGGTGACAGACGATGGCCAATGGAATCACCGCCTGACTTCGCCACGAAGTGACTGTCAAAAAATCTATAGGGTTACGCTGGGCATTCCCATCACCGCCGACTATCAACAAAAGCTCGCCAATGGTGTCTGGCTCGAAGGCGAAAAACATCCCTGCCTGCCTGCTACCATGGATATTATCGATGATCGCACAGTGCTGTTAAGTATTGCTGAGGGAAAATATCATCAGGTTAAACGCATGTTTGCTGCGCTTGGCAACCATGTTGAAGCTCTACATAGGACACAGGTTGGCGGCATTGTCCTCGACCCACTTCTTGAGCCCGGTGATTACCGAGCCCTAACCGAAGAGGAAGTGGCGAGCATATTATGAGTGACCCCAGCGTTGAACTGCTTGTTCAGGAACTGGCCACTCTTCAAGGCCATTGTCTGATTATCGCCGACGAAAATTGGCAGGGTGTGGCCTGGAGCAGCGTCGCTTTTTCCGGCACGGCCGATCGGCAGTTAGTAAGTAATCGCTATGAGATTGCGCTTGCTGCTGAGCAGGCCGGCGTGCCGACAGCATTTACTGATTTCGATTTTTCTAACCTAACCCCCGCCAGTTTTGATACGGTGCTGTTTCGGGTTTCTAAAGAGCGCGCGGTCAGTCATCACGTTATCAACTCTGCATCCATACTACTTAAGGCGGGCGGTGTACTGATCCTGAGCGGCGAAAAAACCGATGGCGTAAAAACCTATACTGGCCATGCTTGCCAGTTGTTTGCAGATAAGTGTCAGCCACACAAACGCGGCAATTATTATGTCGCCCACATAACCAAACATGCAGGCAATCAAACGCTTCTCGATGCCAAAGATTACGCAAATTTGCGGCCTATCAAAGGGCCAGAGGATATGCCCCTGCAGAGCAAACCGGGTATTTTTGGCTGGAACAAAATCGATCAGGGCAGTGCCTTTCTTATCCTGCATCTAGGCAATTTTCTCGCTTCCATGCCTAACCCGCCACAAACTCTGCTCGATCTGGGCTGCGGCTATGGCTATCTGTCTTGCGCAGCAGCACAGCAAGGCGTCAAACAAATTTTCGCCACCGACAACAATGCGGCAGCGCTGCAGGCTTGCGCAGCCAACTTTGTCGCCCTGAAGATCAGCGGAACAGTGATAGCAGGCGATGCTGGCAGTCAAATCAATGATCGCTTTGATACGATTCTCTGCAACCCGCCCTTTCATCAGGGTTTTCATATAGAGAGCGAGCTGACTGACAAATTTCTCTGTGCCAGCAAGCGATTATTGGCACCGCATGGGCGCGCCCTGTTTGTAGTGAATAACTTTATCGCACTGGAAAAGAAAGCCCGAGACTATTTCCCGAAAGTTGCAGAACTCGCCAGAAGCGGCTCTTTTAAACTGATAATGCTGTCTTCCTAGACAAGGCTCTCTTCCCAAAATAAAGCTCTCGGGTTTACCAGATCCCGCGGCTAACATGAGCTGGTGTAAGATAGCGATTTTGGTTCAGGACAGGCCCATCACCTGGCGAATAATTTTATTCTTTAATGGGTGTAGCCGGTTGACCTTGGCCAGACCGATATTCCGTAACAAGCGCAGTGCAATATTGTCCGCCCCGAACAATCGCTTAAAGCCTTCCATCGCCGCCATCACAGCCAGATTTTCCGGTTTTCGCTGGCGCTGATACTGACTCAGGGTAAGTAGCGAACCCAGATCATTACCACGCTTAGCTTGCGCAGAGAGCGTCTCCACCAATGCCGCCACATCAGCAAAACCGAGATTGACTCCCTGCCCGGCAAGCGGATGGATTGTGTGTGCCGCATCGCCTAAAAGAGCCACACGCTGACTGATGTAGTCTGTCGCATGGCGCTGCCGCAGAGGAATAGCAAACCGCTTATCAACCGCGATTACCTTGCCGATACAGTTTTCACTGGCACGGCTCAGTTCGGCGCAAAAGTCCTCATCATCCATAGCCATCAAGCGTTCCGCCTCGACCGAATCCTGTGACCAAACCAGCGAGCAGTAATGCTGATCGCCCTCTCTATCTAAGGGCAATAACGCCAAAGGGCCGCTGGGCATAAATCTCTGCCATGCGGTTTGCTTGTGGACAGCCTCGCTTTGCACAGTCGTGACTATCGCACTATGCCCATAATCCCATTCGCGAGTTGCAAACTCAAAGTGCTGGCGGATGGCCGAATTGCCACCGTCAGCGGCAACCAATAATGCGGTCGACAAGACATCGCCAGCATCTAACTCGAGGGAGACTTGGGCCTCCGATCGGGCGTAATGATTCACAGTGGCCGGGCAGATAAAGTTAATATTAGCGAGCTGTTCAATTTGCTCTAGCAGGCTTTCAACAACAAGAGAGTTTTCGACAATATGGCCCAGATTGGACTGCTGCACATCACGACAGTCAAAATGAATTTCTCCAGTGCCCTCTGCATCCCAAACGTGCATCGCACGATACGCACTAACGCGCTGAGCTTTGATCTGTTCCCAAACACCACAACACTCGAGAAGCGCCCGCGATTTTTCAGTTAGCGCTGCAACCCGTGGATCGAATTTATCTTTGCTGAAGCCGCCACTTTGATGCGCTTCGAGGAGAGCGATTTGCAGTGCCGGATTAGAGCGAGCCAACAGACAGGCAAAGGCGGCACCGACCATTCCAGCACCCACCACAATCACATCATAATGCTGGGCTTTAATCGGCATCTGGGATCTAGTCATATCGCGCCTCTCGATTGATCATGCCCATCCCAAACAGGGCAAAGCTACTGCGCAGGCCGGGTGCCAAATCCATCAATAGCAAACCAATGTTGCGACCCAGTGCCACCGCTGACGCTGATTGGGAAAACAATTTAGGTAAATTATCGCTGAATAATAATGTCCTCTGCTGATCCCTCAACTGCTGTTGCTGATAACGCTCCAAGGTCTCCAGGGAAGCAAAGGATTCAGGCACAGACTCACACTCCGACCTTGCACTGCCGAGCACCTCGGCGAGCGTTGCGACATCGCGCAAGGACAGATTAAAGCCCTGCCCGGCAACCGGGTGCAGACTGTGTGCGGCGTTCCCCAGCACAACGATACTGCGACGTACCTGTTCACTGGCGGTAGTGAGTGCGAGCGGATATACAGTTCGCTCACCAACTTTTCCCAGCTTGCCCAAGCGATAGCCAAAACTGTTCTGCAGTGCCTGCAAAAACACACTGTCACTGGCCGCCATCAACTGCTCGGCGCGTTCGGGCGGCTGCGTCCAGACCAGTGCGCAGCGGGCACCACCATCACAGTCTGGCAGTGGCAACATAGCCATTGGCCCCTGTTCCGTAAAGCGCTCGTAAGCCACGCCATTATGGGGGCTTTCAATTCCGATATTGGCAATAATGCCCTGCTGCCCATAGGGCTGATGATTGCTGTGGACGCCCAGTTTCTGAGCGGTTTTCGAGTTGGCACCATCGGCGATAACGAGTAACGATGCATTGATAATATCGGCGCTGTTTTCCAAACTGATCCGCACACCAGACTGAACCACTTCAGCTTTGGCAACACGCTCCGGCGCCCTCACCTCAACTGATGTCTCAGCCAGCTTTTTAACCAGCACTGAACCGAGCCAGCGATTCTCAAGGACATAGCCCAACGCCTCTACTCCTACCTCCTCCGCGTTGATTCGCGTCAAGCCCACACGGCCGCGATCACTGACATGGATATTTTTAATGTCACTGGAGTGAGGTTGCAGCTCAGACCAGAGATCAGCTGCATGAAAAATAGTGCGACTACTCCACGACAGAGCCGTGGAGCGCGCATCAAAACTCGGGCTAAAATCAGGCTGCTGGCTATTGCCAAAATCTTTGGCCTCCAGCAGAAGAACCCTCCATGCGTGATTTTGCCTTGCCAGCAACAAGGCCAAACTTATCCCCACCATGCCGCCGCCGACAATAACGATGTCATAATCTGTCTGATGGTGTATTTGCCCAGTATTGTTCACAGATTAACTCGCCATCAACAGTTCAATATCACCGCGCGTTTTTGGCACGCCGCTGGTCAGATCTTCATGGCCGGTCTTGGTCACGGCAATATCATCCTCAATTCGCACGGCCATGCCCCGCCACTTTTCAGCAACTGCTGTGTTGTCGGGACTAATATAGAGACCAGGTTCTACTGTGACCACCATTCCGGGCTCATAGACGCGCCACTGATTTTCGATCTTATAATCACCCACATCGTGAACATCCATGCCCAACCAGTGGCCCGAGCTGTGCATATAAAACTCTCTATAAGCCTCTGTCTCGATCAGTTCCGCAACCTCACCATCGAGCAAACCCAGGTCGCGCAAACCCTGAGTGATCACTGCCACCGTGGCATCATTGGCGACGTTGTAGGGCGCCCCGGGAACAATTTTCGCAATAGCTTCACTCTGCGCCTGCAGCACAATATCGTAGATCGCCGCCTGTTCGGCGCTGAACTTGCCGTTAACCGGAAACGTGCGCGTAATATCCGCCGCGTAATTGTTATATTCACAACCCGCGTCGATCAATACTAGATCTCCGTCATTAACCCTTTTCCGGTTCTCGATATAGTGCAAGACACAACCATTTTTGCCGCCACCGACAATACTGGTATAGGCAGGAGCCGATGCTCCAGAAACCATAAACTCATGTTCAATTTCGGCCTGCAGCTGATATTCATATATTCCCGGCACACTGATCCGCATCGCACGACAGTGGGCCCGAGCAGAAATCTCCCCAGCTTTGCGCATCAGCTTGAGCTCAGCAGCAGTCTTGATCAAACGCATTTCATTGACCAGATGATCAAGGTCGACAAATTCGCCCGGAGGCGCAGAGCCACGGTCTTTTTGATCGCGAATATCATTGATCCAGCTCATCAGGTGACGGTCAAAATCAGGGTCTTTGCCTATAGCGTAATAAACACGCTCTCGACCTTCGAGAACACCGGGGAGAATCTCGTCAATGTCACCAATTGGGAAAGCATCGTCAACCAAATAATCAACCACGGCTGCCTCCGGACCTGAACGATATCCGTCCCAGATTTCGCGCAGCTTATCTTTCTCACGGCAAAACAACAGGCACTCGCCCTGCTCGCGACCAGGCAGCAAAACCAAAACAGATTCCGGCTCGGCAAAACCACATAAATAACTAAAACTGGTAGCCTGCTTGTAAGGGTAGTGGGTATCTCGGGAACGAATTTTTTCCGGCGCGGCGGTAATAACGGCAATACTGTTGGCAGCCATCATCGACATTAATTCCCTCCGCCGGGCCTTGTACTCATTGGCGGTAATCATAATTCCCTCTCAGGGTTTCACGGAGTTTTAGGTCGTCGTGACGTCAGGATTGACCAACACATCAACGAGAACAACCAGCCCATCAATGAATAGTCGGGCCGCCATCCGCACTGACGTCCGGGTGCAGCTCAGTAAAAATAAGTTGCACGGCGATGCGAATATACTCAACCAGCTCAGTGTAATCGCGTTCACCGTCATCATCGGTTTCGTAGTCAATCGATATTTGAGCAATCGCAGCAATATCTTCCAGCGCCTCTCGAGCATCTTCCGACACCGTAAAGCCGTCACTCATCCCATCGCCAAGCCCGGAAATATAGTTGCTGCACCATTGGCCAACCGCAACCAGCCGCTCATGCAATGGCAACTCATCATCCGGCAGAATAGGCTGGAACAGAAAGGCGACGTCTTCCAGATTGGTCAACGAAGTTTCATAGAAATCGCGCAGCGGATGGGATGCTGCCTCCCCCTGCTCGTCGTCCAGACCGAGCCAGTCGGTGGAAGTGCTGATCAATTGCTCAAGCGGTATGGTTCCGCAACACAGTCGGCCGCAGAGAAAGCCATGAAACCCGGACGGATCGGCCTTTACTTGCAGATTAAAAAAGAGATCTTCCAGCTGTTCAAATGTCATTTAGTTGCCTCGTTTACACTGCGTGCATCCTAACATTGTACGATTTTCACTGCACGCCACATTGACTTCGTACAGGAATTGACCAAAACTGCGCCATTACCTATAGTCACAGTCGAATCGCAGGGGTTTTAATAGCTGCTTAAAAGCCGGCCATGACTGTTATCAAACCTGAAGAAAATTTGCCTGAAAGCCTAACCTGAGAAGTGCTCCAGCTATGAGTGGTTACGAAGAACTAGAAAATAAACTGGATAACCTGATTGAGCTCTGCCTCCAGCTAAAGCAGGAGAACCACGCACTGCGAGCAAGAGAGGACAGCCTGGTCGGTCAGCGCGGAAAACTTATAGGGCAAAACGACATGGCACGACAAAAAATCGAGACGATGATTAATCGTCTGAAAAACCTCAACGCGGAGTAAGCATGTCATCTATTTCTCTCACTATCCGCATACTGGATAAAGACTATCAGGTTAACTGTCAACCGAATGAGCGAGATGCTCTGATCATGTCGGCCAAGCTACTCGGCGAAAAAATGGAAGAGATTCGTCGCGGCTCACATATCATAGGTGTTGAACGCATTGCCGTAATGGCCGCGCTCAATCTAGCTCACGACCTGATTCGCAGTGAACAAGCGGTTAAGGCAGATGCCGAAACCTCGCAGTTATTGCAATCACTGAATGTAAAACTCAACTCCGCACTCTCCGACCTCAACGGCTAGACCTACAAGCCCATATCACTGACAAGTTATCGCGTTTTACAGGGTCTTTTTGAAATCGCTCTGATATACTGCGGATTCCTGGGGTGTGCGCCAGTCAAGAAGTCCCTGAGCCGATAATTATTACCCGGTTACTCTCCGTCAATACTGTTGTGCACTTCCGTGCGTCGGAAAGCCTGATGTATTGCGAGGGCAGCCACCTTGAACTTTTCGGTTCAAGGCCACGTTGACAGCGGCACCTTGGGATTTACTCTTTTAAGCTAAGAAACCTGACTTACATTGCCGGTCAGAGCGGCCATCTGCATATGAAACCTGATCATATCCGTAAGACTATTCGCGAAAAACGACGAGGCCTGACAAAAGACCAGCAGTGCTGTGCAGCGGAGCAATTAGCCCAGCGGTTGTGTCGCGAGGAGTTTTTCCTGCGCGCCGAGCGCATAGCCGTGTATCTGGCCAATGATGGCGAAATTGATCCGGCACAAATCATCGCGGCGGCTTTTAAATTGAATAAGACCTGCTTTTTGCCAGTGATCGATCCTACAACACGAAACAGCCTGCACTTCGCCCAATATCGTCAAGGCGATAGTCTGCACAAAAACCGCTTTGGGATACCCGAACCGAAGCTCGACTCAGCAGCTACCCTGCCAGTATCCGAGCTCGACCTTATCCTTGTGCCGCTGGTCGCATTCGATCGCAATGGCAATCGCATTGGAATGGGCGGCGGGTTTTACGATCGCACGCTGGCACCCTGCAGTGAAAAAGTAGGGCCGACTCTCGTTGGTCTGGCACACCAATGCCAAGAACTAGACAATATTTCAACCCAGAGCTGGGATATTCCCCTCGACAACATTGCAACGGATAAAGAGATCATATGCGCAAGACTAAAATA